>Ga0256406_1001694_pt1 | contig 34508 bp, 29 predicted proteins | sample RumenRJG_03DNA_FD_185986 | JGI IMG/M metagenome (GOLD analysis project Ga0256406, IMG submission 185986) | Bovine rumen microbial communities from Lethbridge, Alberta, Canada - RJG_03 | ecosystem: Host-associated > Mammals > Digestive system > Stomach > Rumen | place: Canada: Alberta | collected...
GTTGTTTTGTGTGGTAACTTAACAATACCGAATTACGAAAAGCATTTCCACTGCTTTTTTGTTAGTCAATAACGTAAAACTGCGCCACAGCCCAGGCAGGCCATCGCGCAGCGATTTTGTTCAACTGGAAGTTGTCTATTTGTTCAGAATGCAGTTATAACGAACGACTGACCCATCGGGATAATCAATGATGCTTTTCTCCTCAGAAAAGCCGCATCTGCGGTAGAAACCAATTGAATCATCGTCCGTCTGCACTTCGATTCTTCCTATTCCTTCCAACTCCATCGCGCTTAAGATCAGCTGTTTTCCGATCCCCCGACGTCTGAGCTTTTCAGACACGGCAATTCCGATGATCTCCGCGGTGGCTTCTGAAAACTTCAAAACCATCATGCCGGTTTTCCTGTTTCGATCTTCACATACAAATACTTTCACCGATGAAGCTTGTAAAAAGCCTTCCATCTGTGTCTTATAGTCCTCGCATGTGGGATGATACATGCAGGGAGCATAGATCGAGTATGCTTCTTCTGATAGCAGCCAGTCTATATCCTCGCATACTGCAACTTTCATGACTGTCCTCCAAATCCCGATTGTCGGTCCAGAAGCCCTTTTATTGTTTGCTCATAATCAGAATATATCAGTACGACCTGTTCCCCTGCATGTTGAAAGCCATTGATGATATCTCTGTTGTCTGCTTTCAGACTATCTTTCGTACAGTCTGCATCAATCATCCTGGCCTCGATTTCCGACTCATATCCAATAATCTCGCCAAAATGGTTCTCAATATAGTTCTCGCTCATAGCGAGGCAAATGAAGCGAATAGACGATAAATATCGCTCTTCAAAATCCCGTCTCCAATCAAATGGAATATAGCAGCCTTCAATAATGAGGTTCTGTTTATTTTCGATCGCCGTCTTCACGATCTCTCGTATGATTGGCCACAGATACCCAGTCAGAGCCTCATCATCCTCCGGCGTCAATTCTGTATTACCGCTGCGGATCAGACCCATTTTCAGGTGATCGATCGACAAATACGGATATTTGTATTTTTCGAGCATCTTTTGTGCCAGAAGCGTTTTTCCAGTGTGAGATGCACCCGTAATCAGTATGATCATTTTTTCCTCGTCAAGATTAAATATGTCAGTATCGGTCTCCATATTCCTTTCGTGCTTCTGCCGTCCATTTGGAGATGAAATCCGTCTTCGCATCTGTATATGCATCCCGGTCATGCTCATATTGTTTCCAAAGCCGGAGCTTCAAGGTTTCATATTCTTTTGCCACGGCAGGATGCTCGTTCAAATAATCACGGAAGTACAGTTCATCATTGTCCCCGGCGTACCGCAGATGGATATGATATACTTTATCCGCAAATCCGTTTTCAGTATATCCCTTATTAAGTGAAATCCGGTTTGCCTCGGCGTACATGACGGTAAAACCGCTCTGTTCCAATAGTTGTGCTATATCTTTCATGTCAGCGCTTTGAGGAATCTCAATCATCACATCAACAATATTTTTAGCCCATATTCCCTGAATGGCGGTGCTTCCGATATGACTGATCCGCACAACAGGCTGAGCAGCTAAAAGACCGGTCAGCGTTTGCCTGATCTCATTGAAGCTATCTTTCCACCGATCATCGTGCGGCACAAGAAAGATGGGAAACAATGCCCATAACTCTTCCAATGTCATTTTAGATAAATCTTTTCCCATGCCAAAGGCCTCCATAAATCCCGATTTAGTCACGAATGCTCCAAAGATAAAAATCAATCTTTTTCACATCGCTCATCCATACATATCCTGGCAGTGTCCGATCGAACTCAACGATACAATCCCTGCCGTTCTCAGTTTGGAGAAAGTTCGCATACCAACTAAGCATTTGGTCATAAAGATCAACTGCACATTTCAGCTGATCCTCCTTGGTTTTCCCTTTTATGTTCAGGCAAAGATTCTGAACAACATAGCGATCCCAGATCGGCATGTCGGGATTGATCGTCGCAAGCATCTTGCTGGAGAACGACGCTTCGATATTCCCGGTGGCCTCATACATCGTTCTGATAATATATTCGAAAGAAGGATTGCTTCCCTTTACGCTTTCGAACAGGTCATAATATGTCTTCCGCCATTCTGCATTCCTGCGGACCCTATAAAAACCATTGAAGGTTCGCTGGAAATCCGGGTCTGATGAGACATCCGTCTTGCGGACCATTTCCATGATCTGCTTATATTTATCAAACCCCATGCTCTCGGCGATGCGGGTTTCTATGACTTTTTTCGCATCAATATTAATCATTTTTCTTTTGGTTCCGCATTCGCTACACATTCCAAAAACTCTCTCATCGCTGTCTGCATCTCATCATAATTTGCGAGGACTTCATCTATACTCGCCTTTTTTAACCCATGCAGGATTCCATCTCGACAGGTCAAGTATGATTTTTTGGCTGAGAACATCGCATTCATTTTATCGTGGTCAAAAGAAATACCAAATGCTCGTAAAGCCGCTTCAAACTTCTGAACATTAAATTTTAGCTGCCTCACATCGATCTGTTCATTATCCTGTATTCTTTTCATCTCAGGATAGAGAGTTTTATACACCAGTTCACACTGAGCAAACAAATTGATAAAGCTATTAACTCTATTTGCATCCTCTTCTGAAAGGCTCGACACTTCATCCAATTGAGCGTTCAGCTTCGCTAATGCTTTCTTCTTTGAATCAAGACGCTGCGCCTTTTCTTCTTCTATTTGTTGTTTGGTTCTTCTTGCCATAAATCATTCCTATTTATACAAAGCAAATTCCTACACTTCGAAGATCCGCCACGATGGACTGAAGATCGTTATTTCCGCTGTTTACTTCCAGCACCATCTTCCTGGCAATCCCATCATCGAAGCAATCTTTAAAAGCCTGGAGGAAATGCTCCTTGATACCTGGATCGCCAAAATACGAATTCAGATCTCCGCAATGGGCTACCTTCCGGCCTGTCGAAGAAATGCTCTTACCCCAGAGGTGCACCCCTCCGATGAACTCACGCAGCGGCTTTGTTTCTTCGAGAAGAGCAATATACTTCTCTTCCGTTTTCGCATTGTACGCGGTATAGATCTGCGGAACATCATAAGCGATCTTGAGCGTGAGTCCGGCATTGGCTATCTCATCACAAAGTGTAGCAAAGTCCTTGACCTTTGAAAGCACAAATTTACCACCGTGATATACCGATCCACATCGGTTCTCTATGAGAAGCTCTACTTCTGGAAAGCGTTCTTTGATCTTTGCCTCAAAGCTAGAGTAGATTCTCACAAACCCGGTCAGGTCGGTATAATCGTTAAATGGCGGATGAATCTCTATTACTTTCGGTGCCGGCCCGCTGCCAACCAATTCAAATATAAAATCCGCAAACTGTAATGCCCAGGATTCATTTTTCCAAAGCTGAGGGACTCCATCCTTTTGGGCTGCAAGGATCTCCGGAAACTTAGCAATCAGAGCAGAATTAAACTTCCGTTTTCCGTAGCTGTACTCTGTGTGCAAGGACCTTTCTAATCGTCCGCCAACACTCGTAATGTCAAAGTGAGCAGCTATCTCCTCGATACGAAGAGGAACGTCATCTGGGTATTCCTTTCCGTGGTACTTTATCATTTCAAAGGAAGTCATTTTTTAAATTCCCCCAAATCACCTGCATTCTATTATTATTCAGAGAAAACAGTGTCAATGAACTTCAAGCATTCCTTTTTACTCACCCCACTGTCTTTCGCAATAACCGGAACCTTTTCTTTTGCCCAGGAATGAACGAAGTTATCCAGTCCTCTGTCGAAAGCTTCTACCTTTTCTCTTGTCTCAAGCATTTGAAGCATAGAAGCTTGATCCTCAATTTGGACCTTACCGTTTAATCCTAGCAATGTCTGTGCGTTAAGCACGTCAAGTACTTCCTGGCTGTGCATTTTCTGATCAAGGAAATAATAGTCATGCAGCTTTCCTCTGAAATTCACCCCTTCGAGCTCATCATACAATTTAAGAAACATCTCATAATTTGCTGGCAAGCACTGCTTTTCATAATAATAGCGTTTTGTGAATTCTCCAAAAAGCAATGTGTATGCCGGCAATAACGAGAATACAATTTTGAGAACAAGCTCTGTTCCAAGGGCCTCATCATGAAGATTTAATATCATCTCCGATATATATGCCCGCAAATCTATTATCAGGTTTTCTAGATCATCGAGATTTACCGCATCCCCACTCTGTATTTTGGCTGACATGGAATTAAATCGCATGATCAGTTTTTGACAGTCGGAGATCTTCTCGTTCTTCTGAACATTGGCAATCTTGTTGATGTTATTGGCGACACGTTGCACCTCTGTATTAAGTATATTGAGCTTGTCGTTCACAACAATAAACCCTGCTACATCAACTGCCAGATTTGCCATTGAAAGGCCAGTATTTAGGTACGAGAGCGACCTTACTGAACTCGTCAAGCTATAAATGCCATCAACCTGGAGTGCCATATTTTTTGTCGTCGCTGTCAACGCTGTAACCTGGCTCCCGAGACCTTTTTCAAAAGCTCGAAGCGTTCCTCGAATACTTTCCATGCTACTTGTTCCAGGAATGCTAAGCTGCATTGCTGATGACGCTACTCTTTGAGGAACCCCCTCACTCGCTACTGCCTCACCTAAAATCCGACACTTAACCATAGCTTTAAATTTAGCATCAGCTCTCCGCAGCGCAATTTCGGCCAGTCCTTTCTGTGTCACCTCGTCCGCAACAGATTTTTTAACCAACATTTCTAACGCAACCAGATCTTCCATCATTCTTCCTCCATTGCGAACGCACCTCTATTTTGTAAGCACCGGCATAGGAATATCACATTGTTTATATACGCCAGCTTTATTGCCGTTTTCTTTTCATAATCCGTTCCGAAAATTTTATCAAGCAGCCCTGGTTTCTCAACAATTCCATTGGGAACAAGTTTCTTGTGCTCCCAGATTTCCCTTAGAAGATCTGCATCTTCTTTAAATACATCAAATGTAATACCTGTGACTATGTACTTCTCTATGTGATCGAAATCATCATCCAATGATCGGAACAACCCAATAAAGATCTGCACCAAATCCTCAACATCTTCTATTGTTCCATTATCACTTAATGCAGACTCCATTAGCTCTATAGCACGATTACGGTACTTTTCCGCCTTAGTTCCTGTCTTACACTTTAAGAAGTTGTCAAAATATAATTTAAGAACGAACAGATAATAATTTAATGTGCCCTGTTCTTTACCGTCATTCTTGGGCACAATGCTATTGAATCCAAGCAAGCGTTCTTTTAAATCAATGCGCCTGATGTCCTCTTTCTGAAGGACTCTATAGTTACACATCGGATATAACTGATCTACACAGAACTGGAACGCCTCATCACTCATATCATCAACGAGCTTTATATAGTCAATCGGAATAGCACAAACTTTTTCCTCTGCTTTCTGCTTTTTCGCCATGATTTCATTCTCCCTTTTCACATCTGATACTTGTACCAGAATATGCCTGTCTTAAAGCTGATCCATTCCCATATCGATGAAGTACTGATAAGTTTCGTCAAGGATCGGATCGTTTGGAATAAGCAAGATCATCTCTTTCCTAGCCCTGGTCAAAAGAACTCTAAAGTTGTTCTCGACGATTGTTTCCGGGTCCTGGAATTTGCCCTTCAACCTGTCATAGGAATATCCGTTAGTGACCCACTGACCATTTCTGCGAATATACCCACCCCCGAAAAGAACAATCGGGCAGTCTAGCTCAAGACCCTGATTTCCATATACAGAACATGCCTTATCAAGGTTCTTGCTTTCTCCAGCAAACCAGGGGCCATACCCTCCATTTTTAACAGCGTTGTATCCGTTATACCCGATATTCCATCCTGGCATTGCCTTGCGCACGACATTCTGCTCAGCAAAGTTAGAAACCAAAATACCATAGCTCCACTCAGGATGATCCGCGTCAATTTCATGAACTCGGTCTTTTATTGTGCCCATGTCCCGTGTTACACAGATCCGTAATGAAGTCTCCTGCAACTTGGCCAGTTCAGCTTTTGCTTGTGCCGGTGTTGCATCGCTTCTGCTAATAGCTTGCTCAACCCACTTACTACAATCTATAAAATCGGCACGCAGGGAAACCGGAAGGAACACATCGTTGTCAACGATCTTTCTGTCATCTAGCCCCTGTATTTCGTTTTCCAATTCTTCTGATGCAATCACACACCAGTCATTATGCTTTTTAAGAGCGTCCTCCCACAATGCAAGACCTGTCTCCTCACCGTCATAAATGACCTGCCCAGTGCCATATAAACCGATAAGTACAGCATAGTGCCTTTCCGCGTAAATGCGCTCTCCGACATCAAACAATCCTTCCGGCTCACTGAATCCGCGTTTCAGCTTTGCGGTATCCCAGGCCCGCTGCGCTTCGTCAAATATCAGAATAGACTGCTGCGGGACCTTATTATTTTGTCTGTATGAGCTAGAAAAATATGTGCTCTTAAAGTCCTTCATTCCCTGGATAGCATTCTCACCCATGTGCTCATCATTTCCGACCTTGTTGATCTGATACTGAAGCACTTCAACCAGGGGTCCATTTCCGGATAGATATACAGCGTTTGCTTCTCCACCCTTGTTCTCCTCATATACGACACTCTGACCAACGGCAGTCTTTCCTGCACCGGGAACGCCATTAATGAGGATCAGTATCTTCTTATGATTTCTCTTAGCATCTTCAATATGCCTCAACACGGTATTTAGGCAGTTCCTATTTACATCGGATATATAGGGAATCCGGCCTTCTCGATACATGATTTCGATGGCCTGGAGCATATCAGGCATTTCCGTTTTTCCAGAAGAAAGCCATTCATCTGTAAATGAACAGGGCTGTTCTCCCTTCAGCTCTTGTGAAATGGCAGCACAGAAATTGTTTTTTGTTAAGATGTCAATGCCCCTTAGCGTTCCGGCTGCAGCATTTTTATGTGTGCAGACCAGATAGCTTTTGACAATTAGATCTCTTTCTCTTGTAACCAGGTGATGATTTTCCAGCCATTCCTTATAACGAATAGCCTGAGCAACATCATCTTTGTTGCCAGCTATCTGCGGAGCCTCTTTCCGCTTGAACTCTAAGGAGATTGCTTTTCGGTCCGTCAATAGGAATACATCTGGCCGTTCATGAACTGTTCCCGGGAGGCTATACTCAAAGATCAGTTCGTACGCCTGAAGCTCTACGCTTATTCCAGCTAGGTGTTTTGCAATAAACCGGAAGCAGTTCATCCAAACAGTTTCTTGTGATTTACTTACAGAGTTCCCCGCATGAGAGGCATTATCCTCACCCATCACTTCATTAACGTGATCCCTTAGGATCTCTTCCCAGGATTCAAGTTGGGATTTATCCGCGGCAACGACATCCTTGATCTTTACTTTGAGCGCATAATCGATGGAAGGCGTCTTTCTTATAGCTCTCTTCGGAGATGGCGCCGATACAACGGTCATTTCTTCACCGCAGATTTCTTTCGTGACTGCCATGGTCTGGTCGTTGACAGGACCATGCCAGATCATCTTATCTGGGTTCCACCAAATCCTCACGGCTTTCATTTTGCTGCGGGTAGCATAGTCTGGCTTTACACCGTGGAAATCAATCTCTATTTCATTTTGTGGGGTGATTGTGTATGTAGTCATATGCTGCCCTCATATTTGAATGGATCATTTCATCTGCTCTTCTATCGTCCTGATAATTGTAAAGTCGGCAGGAAGCCAGTTCACTTCTTGCAGATGATCCTTCTCAAGCCACCGTGCGGCCTCGGCCTCTTTCAATTTCAGTTCTCCGCTGACGACCTTGCACCAGAAACAATCCATTGACAGATGAAAAGACGGATAGTCATACTCTATTGTTCCAATCTGCTCTCCAACTTCAATCATCGCATCAAGTTCTTCTTTAATTTCTCTTCTTAAAGCCTGCTGCGGTGTTTCTCCAGGTTCCACCTTGCCACCAGGAAACTCCCACTGACCTTTGAATTCACCATAACCCCTAGCTGTAGCAAAAATCCTGGTTTTCTCCTCGAAGGAATCACAAATCACAGCGGCGACAACTTTTATTGTTTTCATATCCTCACATCAAACGAATTCCAGCAGATGGTTCTTCATACATACTTCGTATCCCATCTTCTTTACTCCTACTTGGTCAAAGGCTACTTCTATAGTTGAAGAGCCATTTGTAGCCGTTATTGTTCCGAAACCATAGGCTTTGTGCTTGACTTTCTTTCCAACAATATCTGCTGGGATAACAATCGCAGGTTTGGGCTCTGGTTTCTTTACAATTGGCGCTACCGGCGGCGTTGAAGCAGAACCACCGCCACGTTTTTTCTTTTCCGCCAAGACCTTTGCATATTCAATGTCAACATTTTTTCCGCGAGTTTTATAGTCCTCCATATCTGAGAACACAAACATCGCAGGCTTTTTCACATCATTATCCGGAACCGGTCGAATAGGAAACATCCATACTTTTCTATCAATTCCATCTTCACCAGATTGCGTCTCGGTGTATGGTTTATCTACCAGCTCAATCCGGCCACAGTATACATACTCACCTGCATCCATAACTTCAAACAAATGAACATCCACACCGTTACGTCCGCAGGCTGCAAGTGTTGCATTCTGAGCCCAATTTATATCCTGGTCACCAGACTTGCCCATCCCTGTGTAATGGAGGACACCACCGATCCACTTATCGTGATAGATTCCCTTGGTGTAATCCGAAACAATAACCAGCGTATTCGTCGTTTTGGAGCGGCGCATTCCGCCCATATTTCCGCATTTGAATTTATCGACGATATCACTATTTTTCAGTATTTCACCGATTCTCAGTCCTGGATCAAACAATTCTGTATCCTCCTTAAAAGACTCTATCGACTTATGAACGTCATAGTCTTCCGCATCATTCCTTCGCAACAACAGGCTTAACATTTAAACATCTAGCAATTCCTATTCTTGCATTAGGAAAACTTTGATCAGAAAGGCTTTTCCCTGCATTTCTAAGCATATCTTCATCACCAATAAAAATGATTTCCAACTGGTGTTTTGCTCTGGAACATCCAACGTAAAAGAGTCTTTTGCTTTCATCATCGATAAATGATTTATCATCAACATCAACAATGATAATCACGTCTGATTCAAGACCTTTGAATTTTCTTGCAGACGTAAACAAAACACCTTTTCCATCCCGCTCGGTACTAATCCGGTGGTTTCCAACCCTCTCGACGTCTGCAAGGATTGAACTGTTCTCTGTCTTAAGGGTTAGAATGCATATCTGTTCATATGGATAATTGGCAGCTCGATATTTATCAATAGTTTTGCTGATTACCTTCAATGCTTCTTTGGACTCTCTGCAAAGATAAAAGCTCGGCATGTCTCCGCTCACCGATCGATTTCTTACTTTTGGCTGAACATCAACTGGTTTGCCAGAAGTATCCGCGATCTGATAAGTATTTCGGCAATTAATATTCAGAACAAGACGGCATTCTGCGTTAGCGAGCCAGTCAGGAAATTCAGAACCTTGTACGAACTGTTTTTTATCATAGAATACATAGAATGCACCATCCTGGAGCAAGGCAATATCATACAATCTACTAATTGCCCTATCATCAAAATCTTGCCCCTCATCTATCACTATATGATTATAGTTCCACTCATAATTCTCATAGTGAGATAGAAAATACAGAACGTCATCAAGTTCAACTGATGGCACACCCATTGCCGCACAAGCCAACTGTGGCAGATTATAAAAATCTATTTTCTCATAATCTGCGGGATCTTCACTTTTTAGGCCTTGGAGATATTCTTTCAAATACCGATTGAAGCACAAGAACAAGACCCTTCCTGTTTTTGCTAGGCGCTTTGCCTTTTCAACAGCAAGCATCGTCTTCCCAGTACCCGCAGCGCCTTGAATAGCCGCGACCCGCTGTTCCTCCAAGTAGTCAAGAAGATAATTCTGTTCTCTTGTCAATCTAACGAATGCTTCATTTCGCTCCAGCCTCTTTGATTTCAAGCTAGGAACTGCGCTGAAATAAGGTGCAAAGCTCTTAATGATTGTCTCGCAAGAAGAATCACTCAGCCTTGTATGTCTACGACCACCATAAAAAACATAGATTTGCATTATAAACTTTTGAGGGTTTTCCAATGCATTTTCATACAGCACAATATTGTCCTGGTATTCCATTGGAAGCTCACCGACCAGATCATACTTACTAATAGAGGGAAACCAAACTGCAGGCTCTACCAAACAATACTGTGGTTCTATATGGTATGTCGCCTCCAGGATGTCTGTTACCAGATCCTTAAATTTGTATCGAATCTCTCTGTCTGCTTGTTCTAGCGGTCCCCTTTTCATTGTGTGCTTCTCACCGTTATCGGTACGAATATAGCTCCATTTATTGTTAATGCACTCTATCCCACCAGACTTTACCTCAAGCACGATGATCCCATACTCCTGGTGAAAAATAGTAAAATCACATTCTCCCCAGATGACTGTCTTTTTTTCATTATAGCTGTTCCATCTGACAGAATGAAAAACTGTAAAGTCCTTTGATAGGCCGCTTTTTAATGCCTCAAAAACCTGCCGTTCACCGAAACTCCCATGATCATCCTCGAGAAAATTTGGAATCATCTGTGCCATTTATCGATACCTCCGTTAAAACAAACTTGCAAATTGAGAAGCCCGTATTTCACTTACCTTGAGCGATGTCCATCCAGGAACTTCAAGTTTCTCCTTATCATCCTCAAACACCATTATCTTCTTATCTTTCCAAAGCAACAGGATTTCGGATTCATAATCAGTCCCTTGAATCTTACACTTGCAGTACGCATCAGAAGGCAAAGGAATGCGATAGTAATCAAAGTCTTCAAAGCATTCCTGCACATTATCAGGAATCATCACTGAAAACTCGCTCCAATTATTGTATCCACAGGGCCAGGATTCCCCAAAACGAAGAAGATCTTCTGTTACATTGTTATCCGGTCTTTCCTCATGTATTTCTTCAAAATTCTCATCTGGAATAACAATCGCACCTCCGCTAAAAGCTTCCAGGAATGCATACGCCTCACGCCGGTCCAAGATGTCATGAAAAGCTTGATTATAGTAATTCCTCAAGCAGTTATAGCAGGAAGGATTGCAATTGCAGTTTTTAGTAATATCTATGGCCTTTCTAACGATTCTCTGGAATGTTTCACAGTCTTCCGTGACAAGTCTTCTTACATGCCCTGCACCACCGGCAACACCATCGTACAGAATAACTGCATACACCATACTGTTCTCATACTTAACCTTATGGAGACAGCCTTTTATATCAGTACGTTCAATGTCAAGCTCATCAGACATTGCTTCCAGAAGTGCATACATTACTGACAGCATAGTAGCTTGATTCTTGGCTCTTGAAGTACCAAAAATAATCTGAACCACATCCGTTTTAAATGCATGGCACAGTTCTCTTTTCCAGAGCTTTCCTTCGCAGGTTTTCCCCCAGGGGCTAATGTGTTTCTTCTCAAAACTCTTAGCATAAGAGTTAAAATCTTTCTCGTTTTTTCCGGAAACAGAACTTATGGAATAACCACACCTTTCGCAAACGAAGAAATCGTCCTTGCAAACTACCATCAAGGAATCATTTGTAGAGGTCTCCATCTGGATTTTACGAAGTCCATCAATCAAAAACGTCTTCTTTGTCATAACCTGTCGCTGTGGATCTCCGATATAGTAGTCTTCGCTCTTAAAAGAACGATCCGGTTTTCTCAGCGGAACCGCAGTCGGTTTTGATTCTGCAATAAACCCTTTCCGCGGTTCAATGGCCTTTTTCCACCTGGCCTTTTCAATAAGTGCCTGGCAAGAAATACATTTCTCCCCATCCTTTGATGGTTCTGTCCGCCTATAGTTCCACGTCAAACAAGATTTGTTCTTGCAGTCCGCAATATACACTTCCTCCCAATCCTGTCCGGTTGCTTGGGGAAGCTTTCTTATATACCTACTGGTATAAAGTCTGCCGTCGGCAACTACTTGAGCATCGGGAGCATATTCGGCAATAGCCAATTGTAGATCTCTAACCATCTGCAGCTTCTTTTCAGAGGTCGAATCCATTCCTTGATAAAGCTCTACTGTATCAACCGGGAAACCATATTTAGGAAGCACATTATTTCTCACAAGAAATTCGATTAGCTCATTACGTCCATGCTTATCGTCTGGATTCCTACGATATTCTTTCAACTGCCGCTCGCATCGTGCCGCCGCCTGAATATCTCCCTTGCGTTTTAACCTTGCGAATTCTTTCTCGTACCACGTCACAATATTCCTGAAATCTTCGACCGCAACTTTAAGAACGCCGTCTTCACCGATCAGTTTCTCGGCCCACGACCAGTCAGATATTCCCATCACAGAATGGAGATGGACTGGAATAGAACGTTTTAATATTTCAGAGAGCTCCTCTGGTTTGCTTTCGATATAGCTGACGATTTTCTCATATCCATCATTGTTCAGCAGTTCATTCGCATTGTTCTGGTTGTATACTTCTACGTAATGGCTGAAAAAATTGCTTAACGCAACAGCAAATATATGACGCAGCACCACTTTCTCATTTGAAATAGAGAACAAGGGAACCCCTATCTTCCCCGATATCATTCGCTCTGGCTTGTCATAGTAGGTAAAGTCATGTGAACCCAACTTAGCATATGTCAGAGCATACGCTGCAGAATGAATGCTTCTACCAGCACGACCAGCTCGCTGCACATAGTTTGCTGGTGAAGGTGGCATATTCCGCAAATATACTGTTTCCAAATCACCTACATCGACACCCATCTCAAATGTCGTTGAACAGCTAAGAGCATTCAATTCTTTGTTAACAAACATCTCCTGATATTTCTGCTGTTCCGCTCTCCCAAGCTGCGCAGTGTGCTCCTTAATATGCAGAGGATGCATCTGGTCAGTAGAATATAGTCTTGCGAAGTGGTTGTCTTTCAGCAATTCTGCATGGGAGATTTTTCTCAATCTTCCATCGCATTTTATTGAAACACACTTTCCTTGGCAGTTTACCATTGTGGTTTTTCCACATTTTTCGCAAACATAAACGGGTGTATCCTCGGAACCTGCTTTAACGACAAAACGATTCGTCGAAATATAGTATTCGGCACCGTTGTCCGGTGTCATTGAATACTCGCTTCTCACAAGTACCGCGTCCCAGAAATCTGAAAGGAGACCAATAGCCTCTGTTTCATCAATCCCCAAAACCTGCATGGTTCTTGTGACACGGCCGTTTTGAAAAGTCCCACCGTTGGGTCTCTTCCTGGGTATCCATCCACTAAGATAGTTCTTTTTTCTTTCAGAATCAGACTGTTTACATTTCACAAACCGTCTCGGGAAAGCGGCATAATAAATGTATTCACGTTCATCATTTGTAAGACTTGCCCCTTCACCTTCTAATGCTCCGTTATAAACTAAATCCATCACCAGCAAATTGAATAGGGCTGTGACATCTTCAATTGATTTACCATATTTTTGTGCTACCGCAGCCATCATCTGAGGATTATTTCCTTTATAGGAAAAATCTAAGATCCCCATCGAAACGAGGCTGGTGCTTCTCCTTGCACCAACCATTTCATTTAGAACTGCGATCCAGGCTTGTCGTCTACTTGTTGCAGTAAGATTCTCAGCCCCTGTATCTCCCGGTTCCGCAAATGTACGATTTGTATCAAAATATGAGGTTAGTTCATTAACTAACGTTGAAATCTCCCACGGATTTCTATTTATGCTGTCCTTATTCTTTTCGATCACATGCCATATGCCTCTTCTGCGAAGGAATTCCTCATAGAATGAGGTCATGTAACACGCGAAGAAAGCTGCCTCACTACGACTATCAGAGAAGGACAAGAATTGCCGTTTTTTCTTTACCGTTTCTACAACTGGTTTTGCAGCGATAGCCATGGAGAATAGGCCACCTGAGGTAGGCTCTGATTCCGATTTGCTCTTTAATACAGCTTCATTCTCCGGTAACTGTTCAAAGAGTTCTGTACCAAGAACCGCTGTAGCTGCATCATAGCCAAGATAAAACATCTTCATGTGCCCAGTATTACAACACGGACAACGATGCTCACTTCGAGTTCCTTTGATCTCAGCTTTCCTGATTCGAATAAGATTTGCGGAACCACATTCACAATCAAATTCTTCCCTTTGACTTTCGTGAAGTATTTTCCCACATTTGGCGCAAATCAAGAAATCGTTTTTCCCGACTCCGCCCTCTTCTTCTAAATCTTCGTCATCTTCCTCTTGATCATCCCATCGCTCATTCTGTTCGCGGAGAAGATATACCTCTTTCTCTTTATCCCAGCTGTTATTTGAGAACTCAAAGAAACCGTGAACGTCTTTTCCTGCAATTCCTATACGCCCACAATCATCACATACAGCTGCCTCGAACGCTCTGTACTCTCCATCAGGAGTATATTTGGAGCGATTAAGGAACATATTCTTTCGGGCACCAATAGTGATGTAAGCGCCCTCAAGAGCACGTACAAACATATGGTAGCGCGCTTTTATCAAGGCTGTCTTATTCTTTTCTCCACGTGAAGCAACATTAATCAAATTGACAATATCTTCTTCACTTACCGGAATATAGTTATTGACAAGGGAAGTGATCTCTCTGACAGTCATTGGCCTTGTCGCGCACTGTCTCAGAGCCTTATAGAGGGTACTTGAAATACACAGGTCAAATATAATTTCCGGATCTGTGCTCTGAGGATTATATTCAACGTTATACTTGTCGAGGATTTCGTTCAATGAACTATCAGGGTTGGCTAATTCTGCAAAAAGCTGGTTCGGATAAGTAATCATTTTTTCCGGAAACTCAGGCATCACAGTTTTAGATCTAATGATGTCCTCTTCGTAGAATCTTGCATCACAGAGTGTTTCTGCAAATGTCACAATATCCTTATCTGCTTCCTTCCCTCCTAGCGTCGCACTAGTAAGAATATGTCTTACTTCCGGTGAATTACTGATTCTTGCTTTAAGTCTCCTTAGAAGAAGGGAAGTTTCCATTCCTGTAGCGCCCCTGTAGATATGTGCCTCATCAAGAACGAGAAACTTCAGCTTTGCGCCGGAAAAGACAAGATCGTCATTCGGCCGAAGCATCATATATTCAAGCATTGCATAGTTTGTAACAAGAATATGAGGCGGGGTCTTCTGCATGGTTTTTCTGGATATTGCCTCATTCGGTAACGGCTTAAGAGCATGACCATTCTCATCCTTAAATATACGGCCATATTCTGCAATCCCTGCTTCATCTTCCTGTTTTGTACTGCTATTGTAAACGCCAAATGTAATGTCAGGATAATTCTTTAAAATCATCCTCAACCGCTTCATTTGATCATTTGCAAGCGCATTCATGGGGTATATGAGTATCGCCCTAACCCCACTAGTCAGCTCACCAGCTTCTTTCTCTCTCAGGAGATGATTGATTATGGGTAAAATGAAGCATTCTGTTTTACCGGAACCAGTACCTGTTGTAACTACAAGATTATGCTCCTGGTTTATCTTTCTGATTGCCTTCTCCTGATGAAGATAGAGCTTCCTTTGCAATTTGATTTCTTTGTCTTTCTCAGGAACAGAGCTCTCAAGCTCTCGGAACAAAGGAGATAATTCTTTTTCTTCAATTAGACTCTCAATATTCTCTCCTGCTTCGAAAGAATCACTAATATCAAGATACGGACCCTTTGCTACAGCGTCCTTTTTGTTCAATTCTTTTATAAACTGTTCAGCATAATCACGATCGGCAATATGAAAGCTAGTTGACACATAGCTGACAAATTCGTCTTTTATGCTTTCAGAAGCTTGAATCGGATTCAACATCTACATTATCCTTTCTTTCCTGTATGTATATAGATCAGCCAGGTAATAGGTATTCTTGTTTCGTGCAGTTGGTTCTCTATCTGTAATCGCATAGCGATTCTCCATAAAGTATTTATCAAAGTACCTGTAGTAATATATCCCGTCATCATCCTGATTCGTGATGCTTAACGTATGTTCGTTTATGAAAATGATTCTAACCGGATTGATTTTATATAACTGGAACCCCTTTTCCGAATACTCTTCAGCAAAAGAGAAGTTATGATGCTTCATGCTTTTTCCCATGAAAAACAATACACCTTCATACACCGGGCATTCTCTATCTTCGCTACCCACATATTGGATTCCTTGATAGACAATCTGATCAATATATGTGTTTCTGATATCCACGCTCATCAGATCATCGTCTTCTTCATAGGTAATATTGGTCAGCTCAATCATGCTATTACGGAATCTTAGTTCATTCTGATCCCCGATATATAGAGTTCCGTTTTGCAAGACCGTATCTTCACCAAGGAATATATTCTCGGATTCTTTAATAATTTGATATCGGTACTCCTGCACTGGAAGATCAGGATTTCGGATAATGACATCTTCTTCCAAATCCAATGGATATTCCCGCATTCCTTCTCTGGTTTCTACTCGAAGTCTAAAATTCCCTGCGCTATTCCCGACAAAGCCCATGCCACGATTCCAATACAACGTATTATCATGATAATCAAATTGGACGGTCGACTTAAAGCGTTCCTTTGCAGATATTTGACCGATGACATATTTTTGTGATGTCTGAGTTCCAGAAATCAAAAGACTAACATCGATCCATTCTGCAGTCTGCTCGCTAGAATATGCAAAGACGGCATTTCCAAACGCATAGCATCCTTTTGTTTCTTCAACGACGTCTGTATTTCCAACCGTTAATTCAAGAGAACAGCTATCTGGAGATGCCAGATATATTTTCTCCCCCTGGCCAATCTCTTTTATCCAAGCAGTATATCCGTGTTTCCATTTCTGCCCGGCTGTATCTCGAGCTATAACCCTCGGGACTTTTATCTCTACGGATCCTTCTTCCATTGGAAAAGAAATTACTTCATCACTGCTATTAAGTTCGAATCTCTTTAGACCAAGGGATGAAACAACACTTACTTCTGCGTTTTCAAAATCTTTTTCTATAAAATAGAATTCTCGGTTGAAGCGAACATTGAAACCAGGTATAACCAGAAAAGCCTCTCTTGATATTACTCTATTCCTCTCAAGATCAAACACCTGATACTCGTTGGTTTTATCCGGAAGCATTTGGAGGGGAATCGTATAGATCAATCCATTCGGTGTTTCCTCTGGTGCGATGGAATTCATTTCAATGATTCTTGAATTTATCCTCACCACACACTTTTTTAAGTCTTCACGTTTTTGTGCAATCAGCAGGATGTTTGGCTCATTCGTAATCACATGAAATCTATGTCCATTCTTCGCAAAAACTGCTCCCGTGTCTGATGACTGGCATATGACTCTAATACCACTTCCAGATGATGACTCATCATCACTATCAAAAGCCATTATCTGGTCATTCAGCTTTATCAAGAATCCCTGCCCGAGTCTTACATAATACGAATTCCAATAGGTCCCAGCGTCGATGGTTGATATTTCAGCGCCAGTAAAATCGAAAACAGCATTCTTTGTTGTAAAGAAAGAGTACGAGTTTCTTTCACAATCATGGATGTCGCATTCTTTGTTATCCGCAAAACACAGACATTCTCTGAAAAGGGTGTCTTCGGAGTCATAAAGTTCTTCATCATCGCAGCAAAGGATAACTCGAACATTGAGAGATCCATCACCTCGCCGCAGGCACATGTTCATATCTATGTTGAAACTGTTCAGTGTTTTTCCAAGTTCATTTCCATAGTAGCTTAAAGCTTTCGTCTCAACAGTTATGTCTCCTACAAGTACTTTCAACTCGACTCTTGCGAATTCCGTTCTTTTGAGACGAATATCTGGAAATGCTATTACTATGCTATTTTCATTTTGAAGAAGATATGATGGGCGAATTCTCGAATAATCAATCGCTATGTTTCTAGATGTAGATTCTGTTGTTCCTCTGCTTTTCGTATCCCTCGCACTTTTCAGTTTTCCTTCAATCCACTGATCACACAAAACGTCTACATATAGTTTTGCAGGTGTTTCCGTATGGTTAATTATGCTGTCAACCCTGTGAAGCATGTGCCCTATGAGCTTGATAGCGTACCCAGTACGATAAATAATCAGCTTACGTATTCCCTCTTGGAATGAATAGACCTTCGTACTAATCTCAAGGTTGTCTTCGTTCGCTTCATCACCAGCAATCAATTTGCTGCGCAATGCAACAACCATTCTCGCGATAATAGGATCATCTTCGATGAATGTCCATTCCATATTTGTTTTATAAAAATCAAATAAGAAATCATAAAGATGCATCCAGGAACGTTTTGTTGTCAATGCATGGGTAACGATTGTGGACTTATATTGGTAACCGGATACACTTGAAATGAACCATCGATGACTTTTGACTATAGCATCCAAGATACAATCGCATAGTATTCCTCTAAGCTGATTGCTTTCATCCCTGTATCCAAACTGAGCAGTAATGTATCTCCAAAATCCAGACTCATCCCACGTGTCCCATTCTTTTGCATAGGTAATAACAGCAAGAGCTATTTGCTTTTTTGCTGTCATTGGAAACTTGATTTGTGGATCTCGCAATCTTTTATCGATATATCCCTTCGTAACTAAGAATAGTTTCTCTTTCGTTTTTTCAGAAAGCAATCTATTCCCAATAAGAGGGTTTTCGGCAAAGAGTGTATCAAGCCAATCATCCGTAGGTACATCGTTGCATTGCATATCTTCTTCGATATGGCCGAATTTTTGAGTCTCATCTTCTAAGACCGGTTCCTCCCCAAAACCATATAATTCGGCAATCTCTTCGATACTGTAACCATTTCTGGAAATGAATGACCTAAACCACTGTGTCGAATTATTGGATGGAATCATAATCCGACCCTCTGTATAATGCGCCTGCAAAAACTCTATGATCTTCTCGTCATTTACCGTAGATTGCGCTGTGGCGTACTTCATCCCGGTCAGGAATAGACAGTATTCATCCGTAGACATTCCACGCAGCGCTGCAAACTGCCGGAATTTCCCTGTGTTCTCTGGGCAGAAATACTTCTCTTTTAAGATTGAAACGGTCTTTCCAGTAGATACCATTTCAAATTCTTCTGGCGACAAACAATCTAAACGACTCTCCTTAATTATCTCTTGGGTCGCTTCTGGCAACATATTCATGAAAAAGCACTTGATTTCCTCATCCGTCACAAATACTACAGCGCAATCATCCCGACGGTTATTTAGGAAATATGCTTTTGTTCCGTCTTCCGACTCTATAATTTGCATTCTCTGCTGAATCATGCTAAGAAGAAGCGACTTATTTTCTTCTGTCAATTCCCTGTTCAGCCAATTACCATGGTTCTTCCTTTTGTTTAGAATTTGCTGTATCCTGGAACGTGTCAAAGAATACCACTCATTAAGCCAGGCCGGTTTAAGCCCATAATCCTCCTTTAATCTTTTGACCGTTTCTATATCAATTGTTCTTTTATGTTTTTCGTCTATAGGTAAATCTCTTGCTCTATCTTCTGAAAAATACTCTATCCCTTCTTCTTTCAAATCCTGAATAATGTTATACAGCTCTTCAATGGATTTTGTTCCTAGATGAGGAATATGAAGCATATCGAGCCGAGTCATTCTCAAAACTTTTCCGACAGTGTCAAACCCACCCTGAACCAGGCCGTTAAATAGACGGACACTCAGTCTTAATTCGCCGATAGGGATGTTTTCGATTTCTTCCGGAACAATGTATTCCTCGAAACCTTCTTTAATGTCTTCTTCGACGGTCTCATCTACAAACAGATATCCTTCAGCAGTAACCTCCTCAATTACACTCTTGACCTCATCGTAGCTCTTAATTCCAAGATTTCGAATTTCAAGAAGAGTCCCCTGTTCATAAGCGACTAAAAGGTCATAAAGCGTATTGATTTCTGCACGCTTCAAAGCATTGTAAGATCGAACCGACAGGTTCAGTCTTTCAATCGTAATCTGTTTATATTGCAAAGCATCCATAAATCTATTCCCCTTGGCTATTGTAAGTGCTTCTTTTCTTCGATTCTTATGCTATCAAACGACCTCAATCAAAATCAGGACTCGTTTGAAATCGATATCTTATCTCCGTTCTCCAAGGTATAAGATTGCTCAAACTTCACTCCCAGAAGATCACCGATTGCCATCAGCTCTTCTGTACTTACCGTTTCCCGTTTGAGTTTCTTCGCAAAGTTCTGTGGCGTCTGCCCCAAGCGCCTGGCGAGCTCTGCCATACTAATGTTCTTTTCCTTGCATAATTCTTTTATCAAACTCGAAGTGTTCATATTTCACCTATTCATGAGTCATCCGATATGTACGGATAATGATACCTACGCTGTTCTCCATTATAAACCAAATGGTTGATAAAAACAATATGCCTATACGTCAAAGTAACGAAAAACTCCCGAGTTTTACAGCCCGGGAGCAACGTTTTTTCTAACTTTTCATCTTTGATTGTTCATAAATGATACTCTTACACTTCCACTTCAATCTCCAGCCCGGATTTGAACTCGATCACAAGCAGCTCATCGTAGACCGTAATTCTCTCTATAAGTCTTCTGACCAAGGCATCTGAATACTCCATGACGGCCTGGGTCTGTTCATCCAGGAAAGATACCAGATCCTCGATGCGGTTTTTCACTTCTTTTCGCATCGCCGCCTGTGTCAATATCTGCTGTCGATCTTCTCGCAGCTGCATGATCGCATCACCAATCTCATCAATCTTCTCCTGATCCCGGCCGGCATCCAGCAGCTCTACTTGTTTCTGCTTTATAGCAGCATCGACTTCTGCAATTTGGGCATCCGTCTCTTCTTCCAGGACCGATCGGATGTTTTCACGCAGTTCTGGAAGAATCGATTCTTTTCTGGACCAGGCATCGTTTACTGCGGTAACCACTGCTGCCTGCAGGACTTCTTCTTTAATCGTTCTGGCCGGGCAATCAATGCCGCTGTCTTTCTTCAGGACCCTGCTCACGCAGCGCCAGACCGTCGACTTGCAACCTCGATTGTTCCACTTTATCCGGCGGAAAATATCACCGCAGTGTCCGCAGAACACGATGCTGGACAAAGCGTACCGGGAGCTATAAATCCTTTTCTTTCCATCAGTCAGGATGTTGGCTCGCCGAGCAATCTCCGCCTGCACTCGCAGGAACACATCCTTGTCAATGATCGCCTCATGGCTGCCCTCTACATAGTATTTGGGAGCGATACCGTTGTTGGCCACCCGTTTCTTCTCAAGGGTATTCACCGTATATGTCTTCTGCAGGAGCGCATCACCGATGTACTTCTCATTGGTAAGGATCTGTTTAATATTGCTTTCATGCCACTTCTTGTGGCCGGCTCCGTTTAATATTCCGTCTGCCTCAAGGCCTCGTTTGATTTGTAAAAAGCTCTTTCCATCCATGTACTCAGCATAGATGCGCTGCACAACGGCTGCTTCCTCTGGAACAATAACGAGCTTTCCGTCCTCATCCTTTGTGTACCCCAGGAACCAATTATGGTTGATCTGGACCTTGCCTTGTTGATTACGGAACTGAATGCCCAGGCGTACGTTTGCTGACAATGATTCGGATTCCTGCTGCGCCAGGGCCGCCATGATTGTCATCAGGACTTCTCCCTTGGCGTCCAGAGTATTGATATTCTCCTTCTCGAAGAACACCGCGATATTCATGTCCTTTAGCTCACGCGTGTATTTCAGACAATCTACGGTATTCCGGGAAAAGCGGCTGATGGACTTAGTAAGGATCATATCGATTTTTCCGGCTTTGCAGTCCTCGATCATCCGATTGAATCCCTCACGCTTAGCTGTGTTAGTACCGGAGATACCATCATCGGCATAAATCTCGACCAGTTCCCATTCCGGTTTGCTGTTGATGTAGTTTGTGTAATGCTCGACCTGAACCTCGTAGCTGGATTCCTGCTCTTCATACTCAGTCGAAACACGGCAGTAGGCAGCTACTCTTGTCTTCTGAACCTTAGCTGCTGACTTCTGCGTTCCGATGGTGTGCCTTGCCGGAATCACTGTGATATTCTGCGCTAATGCCATTATCCGCTCACCTCGCTCTTGATCAGACTGTAAGCGTATTCAGCCTGCCTGATCGGGTCCTCATATTTTTTCGGGACCCTGGGTATTGAGAAATCTGTGTAAACCTTTGCCTGTTCGACCTTCTTTTTCCTTCTTCGGTCACGCCCCAAGGCCTTCTCTCTGCGGATGCGTTCCTGCTCGATCTGTCGGGCTGTTTCTTCCGTAAGAATTGCTGGATAGAAACTGTCACCGAGGTACCGTTCATTTTGAATCATTCGCTTTACTTGACAGTGGCTCATGGTTAACCCGACATTGGCTGCGGCTGCAATAAAGGACATTCCGCTTAAGTAGTTCTCACATATTTTCCGAATCTGCGCAGCCTGTTCTTCATTCACTACCGCCTTGCCAGAAACGATCTCGTATCCGTATGGTGTGTGCTGCATATTAAATCCTTTCCCGGAATATTGGCCCGCACTTCATAGCAAAACCAATCTCCGTTCTTCCAAAAATGATGACGTGATCCACATGCTCTGTAAAAAGATCACCATCAAAAGATCTGAGTTTTTTCCCCCTGGCCGTATATTTTAAGAGCTTTGTAAGCGCCTCCTGCTGCTCATAACTCCCACTCATCTGATTGGAAAGCACATCCTTTTCTTCAGTCAGCTGACGTTCCTCTTCAGCCAGGGCATCGTTCTCCTCCGCATACACTGCCGGGTCCAGGAGACCCTTCGTAAAGAACTGCATGATCTGCTGCCGGCGCTCCATACTCTTTTCGAGCAGAGCATCGATTTCATCCAGCCGCTCCAGAGTCCCTGTCCCGCTGCTACCTTTCAGCATTTCCAAATATGGAACCAGGACTTTGCCTCGTGCAAAGGTCAGCTTATTCATCATCGTGACAAAGGCCGCCTTCACCGGTTCCTCTTTGATGGACTTCATGCTGCAGGCATCTTTTTCCTTCACATGTGTGTTACACGCAAAACCAAACAGACTCCCGAGCTTAACTCGCTTCCAGGTCCCGCTGCACTCTCCGCAGATTATTTTTCCGGACATGGCGTATCGGTTCTTGTACTTTTCGGAATCTCTCTGGATACCCTTCTCCAGTCCGTTTGCTTCAATGATGTCGTTGGCGGCATCAAAGGTCTCGTGGCTTACGATCGCCTCATGATGATTCTGCATGTAATACTGGTTCTTCTCTCCACGATTGATATGCCTGTAAAATCGATCATCCGTATAGGTTTTCTGGAAGATGATATCTCCAGTATATTTTTCATTCCGGATCATGTCGGTGATCACATGGCCTTCCCACCGACCTCCACGCTTGGAAGGAACTCTTCGTTGGTTCAGTTCTTTAGCTACTGCTGCCGATGACTTCCCTGAAAGTACTTCTGAAAAGATCCATCGCACAATATTTGCCTGCTCCTCATCAACGATCATTTTGCCATCAACGTTCTTATATCCGTAGGGAGGGTATCCAATCTTAAATGTCCCGTTCATGAATCGTTGCTGGATGCTCCAGGTTTCATTATCCGAAATAGATCTGGATTCGCTTTCTGCCAGGCTTGAAAGAATGGAAAGCAACAGCTCGCCCTCCATCTTCCCGGTATCGATATTCTCCTTTTCGAAGTAGATGTAAATACCGTCCTGGCAGAGCTTCCGAACGATCTCAATGCTGTCGACCGTATTCCTGGAGAAGCGGCTGATGGATTTCACAATGATGTAATCAATCAGGCCCTTGTCGCAATCGTTAAGAAGCTGCAGAAGGCCGTCCCGCTTCGCCAACTTTGTGCCGGTCACCCCTTCGTCGTAATAAAGGCCAGCATACTCCCAGTCAGGTCTTGCCTGGATGTACTTCTCATAATGATTCTTTTGTGTCTCCAGGCTGACCAGCTGCTTATCGGAATCGGTCGATACCCTTGCATACGCTGCGACGCGGAGCTTCTTTTGATTCTTTACTCCGGCTGCCTCAATCTTTGTTATTCGTTTCATCGTCTCACCACCTTTCAGATTCGGGGTAGTGTATTCATGCCTCTGATTGCAAAAACTATCAAGTCATTTATCGCAGTATCTTCGATATAAATGGCGAAAAAGATCTGCGGTTTTTAGCCATGATTTTGTCGAATTCATCCACAGATATCAGTCCCTGATCCAGGAGCTTTCTTGTCATTTGCTCAGCCAGGATATAGTTATATTCGTTCTGCATTTCTTCATTGGTCGGCCTCGGAATGTCGTTATATGAAATCTCGCCGCCAGCAATCTTTGTTACCTGCATAGAAAACACCTCCTACCAGGTAGCCTTGGCGGGAGGTGTAATCTGACGGTTTGAGGGAAAAGATCAATCCTTCATATAGAAATCGCAAACATATCCATCTGCACGAAGGATCAGCCCTTCGGCCCAGGGTGGGACCCTGCCCATCTGTTCACACAGAACTTTAAGACTCATCTTCGGGTCCGCTTCGATGATCAGCTCGTCATGCACGTGTGCCACAATACTACAGTACCGGAGCGTTTTCATTGCATACATCAAAATGTCTCTGGACGTCGCCTGCACAATGTTCTCGACAAACTTCGGGCCGTAGCTTTCGATCCGTTCCCATTTCTTTGTGCTGCCGACGCCTTCATAGGTGACAGACTCTCCACCGAAACGGTTCTCTCCCATGCGCGGCTTCACATAGGAAAGTGTCCGGCCCGAGGGAAGACGGATGAAAAGCATACCACTCTGATAAAAGAACTGCACGCCTTTTACTACCTGCGGCTTCTTTTCCCGGATCACCTTCTTCACAGCGGTATCGACGTCCCACCAAAAGCGGACGATGTTCGGGTTTGACTGCCTCCACGCATTTACCAGCGGCTGAAGTTCTTCTTCGGCCAGTCCCATCTCAAGGGCGCCCATCGCTTTCAGAGCACCAACTGAGCCACCGTAGCCAAGCGCCAATTCCGCAATTTTGCCTTTCTGCCTGAGATGGCCATTCACACCATGTTTCTCAACCGGCACCTTAAACATCTGGCTAGCCGAAGCACAATAGATATCACCGCCGTCTACAAATACCTTTGTTCGCCACTCCTCACCGGCAAACCAAGCGATGACCCTGGCTTCAATTGCTGAGAAGTCTGCCACATAAAACTTCAGGCCTTCCGCCGGTATAAACGCAGTCCGAATCAGCTGCGATAAGGTGTCCGGAATGTCATCGTACAGAAGGTCCAATGCTTCAATATTGCCATCCTTCACCAGGGCCCTCGCCGCTGCAAGATCACTCATGTGATTCTGCGGCAAGTTTTGTAACTGCACGAGCCTTCCGGCAAACCGACCAGTCCTATTAGCACCGTAAAATTGAAACATGCCCCTACACCTATCATCTAAGCAGGCAGCGTTCTCCATCGCCTGATACTTTTTTACAGAAGACTTCGCTAGCTGCTGACGGAGCGACAGCGCTTCAGACACATCACCTTCAGTCTCATCAATCAGGGTAGCAACAACCTTTTTACCAAGCGTCTCCGTTTCCAGACCGTTATCAGATAACCACGTTTTCATCTGCACTACGCTGTTCGGATTATCCAGGTCCGTTAGTTTCTTCATTGCTTCTGTCAGCCTGTCTCGCGAAATCTCATCGATCGCAAGTGCCAGCTTCACAAACGGCATGTCCACGCGGATACCGCGATCATTGATCTCCTGATCGAGATGGTATTCATCCCAGACTGCATCCGGAACCGAGAACTTCATAAGGCGCTGCTGGATCTGCATTTCCGTTTCCACATCGCGGATGTTGTAGGCTTTGTACCTGGCCCACTTCTCCGGATCATGCTGCGGAAGGTTACGGGTCCTTCCACCGTTTGATTTTGTCGGATTACAGGGAACCGAAAAGTATCGGATCAAGTCTTTTCCTTCCGTCAACTTCTGCTTCTCAAGTCCCAGGACGGCACCGACGCCTTCCAGTGAAAGCGGCAATCCCATATAGGCTGACCACACCATCGCGCACTTCCAGGCTTCCGGATTCAGATACCTTGCGCACGCTGTTGAAAGTGGATGCTGGTCATGAAAAGGGTCCAGGCTCACACCCAGATCAGACAGGTAACGTGACAGGCAGACACGTTCAAACTGTGCGTTGAAAGCCCATTTCGTTACCTGATCGTCTGTCAGCGCGTCAAGAATCTCAGCTGGTAGCTCCTCACCGCAGGCGAGATCCACCGTTGTCACCTCGCCACCATCAACGCTATACCCAAAGAGCAGGATCTCGAAGTCAGGACTTTCCGCATATTTGTACACACCGCACTTTTGCAGACTGACGGAGGAATATGTCTCTATGTCTATTTCCAAATTCTTCATAAGCTCCTCCAAATGAAAAATGAGGCGGCAGAGGGAATTAATCCATGCCGCCTCGGTGTCATTATTTCAGATATTCCTTCATACGCAGTTCGTGATACTCGATATCACGCTTTGCGCTCTCTTCCTCGCGCTTCTCTCGTTTACGGTTGTTGATAAATTCCTGAACTGCCACAAGAATCCATGACAGTACCAACAGAGAGAAAGAGCCGATCAAAATGTTCACCAGCAGCTCAGTGACTGCGCTTACTGTAGTAGCTTCCATCATCGCACCTCCTTAAGCCAGGAATTCTTCATCGTCCAGAGTAGCAAAGTCATCTGCAGCGTTTGTTCTGCCGCCGAGAGGCTCACCATCACGAACCTTCTGGATATTTCCCAGCCCGCAGGCGATGCCCTTGTTACCGTTTGAATTAAAGGCGTAGAAGTTCAGAGAGACACGGGCATAGCAGCCGGAGTATACCTCGCCTCGATCCAGAATCGGTTTGACCGCCCTATCCACGATCTGCGGCGCCGTGGTGGAATTGGCATTGATGAACCAGTGGCCTTTATAGGCTTCATCGTCGCGCTCCACATCGCCGTCACGGAGTGGAAGCTTGATCATAGTCTTGTTCGGTTTCTTTCCACCGAACTTGGCGATGCCTTCCTCAATGGCAGCATCGATCGCTGCGTTCACTGCATTCACTGTCGCAGTATCATCCTTCGGAATCAAGACTGACACGGAGTACTTCTCCGCACCACCATTGATGGACACGGGCTCCCAGCCATGGAAGTAAGACAGTCTCGTATTGATACCAGTGATAACCTTCGTCTTAGAATTGTTGTTAGCCATTTTATAAATCCTCCTTGATTTCGTTAAATTCATTTTTCGCATTGGCTACATTTATTGCCGGTCGCTTATCCGACATCGGAACCAGCGTCGGCTTACCCGGCGGTTTGTAGATGAGGCTGCCGAGTATCTTTTCAAATCTCTCTTTGCCCATGAGCTTCTGCATCTCAGTGAGCGTAATGAGGCTCTTGCGGTAGATGTCCTTGTAACCGGCTTCTATTGCCGCTTCTGCGACTTTCCCTTCGTCCCGGTACTTACGGACAGATCTCCCTTCAACAACTTTGAATCCGCTCCACTCCTTGCCGTGGCTTACGGCAGCATCGGTTGCATAGGCAGTGATCTCATTGGCCCACTTCGTGAGGTCCGGCAGGATCGTCAGAATCTCTTCGATCTCTGCGTCTGTCAGAAGAGGCGGCATCTTGAACTCCATCTGCGCGAGCCTGAGCTTTTCTTCTGCCCTGGCCCTGCACCTAACCGCTGCCCGGCAGAAGGTGCACCACTCACCAGGGATGTACTCGCCTTCGCCGTTATAGGCCATCAGCGCTTTCGGCTTCAGCTCATTCTCCGCCCAGGCTTTCAGCTCTTCTACCGGAATCGTCCAGGTGCTTACGTTCTCCCTTCGCGGCTGGAAGATGGTCATGGAAACTTCCTTGATGTCATACAGAGCATCATAAAGCTCGAGCGCTCCCAATGCGTACAGCTTCATCTGTGGGTTATTCTCCGCTTCTACCAGGACACCCAGCCCGTACTTAAAGTCCACGATATGGAGCTTGTCGTCCGAAATGATGATGCAGTCCCCAGTACCAAAGCCATCCGGCACATAACAGGAGAAGTCAAGATGCTGTTCGATCAAAACGATCGGATCCTTACAGACCTGCTTTGCCGCTTCGTACTGCTCCATCACGAAGTCAACATAGGCATCCGAGCATTCTTCCATTTCATCAGAGTCGTAATCTGATACTGGACGCTTACTCCTCATACGAAGAGCTTTCTTCAGCTTGTGCTCACAAAGGGCATGTGCTGCAGTTCCTTCTCTTGCTGCCTCAGACTCGGAATCGGCAAACTCAAGTTCCAGTCTGGCTGACGGAGTGCAGTTCAGCCACCGGTGCGATCCCGAGGGGGACAGGATAGAATGTTTTCCCATCACAGCACCTCCGCTTCTTTCAGGACCGCTGCGTAATCTTTCGGATCAATATCGCTCAGACGATCTACGCCATACTTCTGAATGATGGCCCTGACGTCGGCAGTATGTCCATTGCGGCTTTTGTCTGCCAGAACGCCTCTGACCTGCTCAAGTGAGATGGCCAGCTGTTCTTTTACCGGAAGCTTCGGAGTCTCTTTCGCTTCGTTTGGCAAACTGTCAGTCAATACGGTGTATATCGCTTCGACGCTGTCTGCCAGAGAGCGAATGTCCCTGACAACCTTCTGGAGCTTATCTGTAAGCTCAACTGGTACCTTTGTCTTGTCCATTTGCGTCTCCTCCTTTCTCAGTCTCACAGATGGCGATCTCACCGACGCTGTCTCCCGGGATCAGGACCGTAACCCTGCGTTTGCCTCCGAAAAGCAATCGGAGAAGCCTTTCCCGGATAGTGACATTGCGGCACGTAACGATTCCGCCCGTCTGCGGTTCTTTTGAAACACTGATCTTCAATTTGTGTTTCATGGCTTTTCACCCCTTTCCGAGAGCTTTTATCTCTTGCTCTCTATCAGGTAGCCTTGAGAAGCAGCACTGTCTGACGGTTTTTGAAAAAGAAAATAAAAAAAGCCTGCAGGCATCCGGAGACACCCACAGGCAAATAAAAAGAACCCTATTAAACTTTTGATGTATAGTCGAGCGAGATCCAGCCGGCGCCGGACTTGAGCTTTCCCCAACCAGAGGTAGAACCCTGCCCAGAGGAGGTATCCACAATCGTGAACACGCCTTTCCCGGTGTAGTTTCCGGTCCGACTGAAGTTAGTCCCAGGACCTTTGCGAATATTCAGGTCATCAATACTGACTCGTACGAGGAATGGAACTTCCGTTGCTGCTTCTTTCGAAGCGTAGATCTTCACGCCATCACTGTCAAAAACACTGTATCCCGGATTCTCATCCGCGCAGGCTTTTGCGTTGGCAAGCACCTGAAAGGCTCCCTTCTGTGAAGCCGCATCAGACCAGTTTTTCCTTACCCGATACCACTTCGTGGCCTCTGTAGAAGAAGCAGAATCGTAACCACCGCTCTTCCGATATTCCGCGAGGCGGGATTTGAATTCATCCCACGTCCAGCTGGTACGCAAGCGATTATTCTTAACATACGGATTCGGGCAGATCTTCCCGGTCACATCATAGTGACGGATCACATGGTCCGCGCTGATTCCGTACTCGTCCATGAGCTTCGATACCAGCCAGACAAGACTCTCCTGTGTCTCCGTGGTGAAATACCACTTGTCAGAATCTCCGCTGGCCTCCTTCACGTTTTCTGTATAGCAGACCCCGCACTCGATGCCGATGGAATTGAAATTGGTGCAAATCTGATAGAAGCTGTGTCCGCCGCTGCCCTGCAGCCCACCTCCGCAATGCCACACCACGGCAATCTTCGGATCGGCTGCTTTGTAGATCGTGCCATCACGCTTGATATTGTAGTGCCCGCCATATCCGCCTCCGTACAGATTCGGGTTGTCGGCATTCGGGACACCGAGGTAATGAACGACGATAAATTCGATCTTGTTGCTGCCCCGACTCCTCGGGACCTGGGACAGGTTCTCTTTCGTGATGTCGTGAATCGTGCGCTCCGCGATCTGCTTCGTCGCCGGTGCATTCTCTGTCTTCACGTCATACTGCGTCAGGTTCCAGCGATCGATGATATTACAGAGCTTGGCCACATAGGTCGTGCTGGTAGCATATCCGCCATCCTTAATGATCTGCACTGCCTTCTTATAATCGGTGCAGCCCTTGAGTCCCGCGTACCGCAACTTGCTCCCGTTCATGGCTCCGAGCAGATAGGCGCTGTGGTCAGCAATGGAGTCCTCAACGCAGGGATACTTCCGGAAGTCAGCAGTGATGGTATAGAGGCTGCCGGTCCCATCATCTTCCTGCGTTTTCTTCGTATAAATGGACTTTCCATCCCAGGTCGATCCGCTCCATGTATTTCCGGAGAGTGATTTCTTCATGCCAAAGCAGTTATTAGCATTCTGGGCGAGCTCCGTCTTTCCATATCCGGATTCCAGTATAAACTGCGCCAGAGATACGGAAGCGAGGATACCGGACTTCTTCTGGTCAGCAGTGAACAGAGCACCCACCCGCTTAATCGCGTCGCCTTCTGACAGACTCTTCAATGTCGTCGCCTGCAGGCCGGTTTTCTTTTCCGGTGCTTCTTCCACAGTGCTGCCGGAAAGCTGCGCAGTCACCTTTTCTGCCAGATCTCCCATCCGCGCATACATCCAGTTCCCCGGACAGGACTTATTCGCAAACCAGCGATGGACCGTCAGGATCATCTCTCCAGCTTTTGGCGTATAGGCGAGCGTTTTATCCTTATCGCCCATCCATATGAGCTTGTTCTTCCCGTTTCGCTTGCAGATATCGACGCAGAGCTTGATGAGGGTCTGATACACGATGTCCCGGAAAGCATACGGCTCTGTCGTGTTGGAAGCACACTCGATGGTGACCGCCCGCTGATCATTCGCATTGGAGGAAGAACACCAACTGCGGTTCTTCTCTTCCACATACATACCGACTCGCCCATCTGCTCCAATTCCATAATTGCAGGACGCCTGCCGGGAAGTAGGAGCAAAGATGCTACCCAGAGTCTCAACAGAACACTGCCCCACTACACAGTGGGGCGTGATCCGATCAATGCTGTGTGTCCGCTGCCCGGAATGATTCGGGCTAAGTTTCGTATATACCACCATAGAGCTATTGGTATATGCCATTACTCGTCACCTTCTTTCTCAGCTCGGTCATGGAGCTGTTCGAGCACGATTTTCAGTTTCTCTGGGATCGGAAGTCCCAGATGTCCAGCGTTTTCCAGAAGGCTCACCCCTTCATTGGAGAGATAAAAGAAAATGACAGCGGTCCTAAGTACGCTGCCGGTTCCAATGATATGGGCATCCAATACATGACCGATGCCGACCAGCAGAAAAATCAGCACCTTACGGCAGATCCCCTTAAACCCCACCTCCGAGGAGAGTTTGTGGTCCGCTGCAGCACACATCACGCCCGTGATGTAGTCGACCACCACAAACAGGACCAGCGCGTAAAGCAGCCCATCGCAGCCGCCGAGAAACCATCCCAGCCATCCGCCTACCCCGGTGAAGATCACCTGGATCGTGTTCCAAAATTCCTTCATGACAAAAACCTCGCTTTCTTTGCATGAGAAAAGGCACCCATCACTGGATGCCCTCGTCAATAGATTCTGTATTCTCTTCTTCTGGCTGACCACAGTCTGTCCAGTTTTCGCAATCCTTCCGGTGAATCACATCGATCACGGTAACGATCTGTTCTCCATTGGTGATTGCTTTTCCTTCCTCTGCGATCAGCCGCCATCGCACCTGATAGGTTCCTTCCGGCTTTATCAGGGAGACGGTATACCCTCCACCTTTCCGTTCGCTCTTATAGAGCATTTTCCGAATCATGGTCATCACCCCCTCATGTCGGCATGGGGATATCCCCTGCATATGGCGTATCATAATTGATCGTTGCATTTGTCGCTCCCCAGGGAGCATTTGCCACCGCGCCTTCGGAAACGGCCAAATTGATCACAAGCTCCGATGAAGTCCCAGAAAACGCATTAGCGGGAATCGTCGTGATATTCGGGCCAATATTCACGGTCTTTAACCCGGTGCAATTGCTAAATGCCGAACTACCAATAACCTTGATTGAAGGAAGATCTATCTGTTCCAGAGTCGGATTACTGGCAAAGCACCCCTCGCCCATGTTTGTCATTTTCTGAAAGTCCACCGTTTTCAGATTCGGACAACCAGAAAACACCCCTGATCCATACATAATCGTAACGCTCGAGAAGATCGCTTTTGTAAGCGCTGCACATCCCGCAAAACTACTGCTGTTCAGAAACTGTACCAACGGCATCTCGATCTCTTCTAACAGTTTACATCCCTGAAACGCCCTTTCACCCAGAGTTGTGCAAAGCGGCATCTCCGCCTTCTTAAGCGTGCTGCATTCATAAAACGCATAATTTCCCACAGCTGTTACACGAGGAAAGATGGCGGACTGCAGCTTTCCCATTTTATACATTGCATAGTTTCTAACCTTCTGAACAACCTCATCATAAAGATCGACCGGACAGTCATCCGGTATTGTCTTTGCCAGAAGCATTGCCGTGAATCTCTCATCACCGATGAGATCCACGGTTTTTTCTACAACAGCCATCTTTACTCTCCTTCCTGACTTTCAGGGAACAATTCTTCCATCCAGCCATCCTCCAGATAATGAACTACTGCGTTAGGAGCTCCCCAAGGTTCTCCATTTGTCGCTGTCATTGACCATGGAACATATATATCTGTTAGCGCTGTGCAATCAACGAATGCTGTTCTATAAATACCCGGACGCCCCTTAAAGATGACCCGTTTCATTTTGCTGCAAGACCGAAATCCATCTTCATCAATATATGTCACACTAGCCGGGATAATGATCTCCTCCAGATTGAAACAACGATAGAACGCGCTGTCACCAATTCTAAGCAACGTTTCAGGTAGTGTGATATGTTTCAGCGCATTGCAGTAAAAAAATGAATATTCTCCAATGCGGGTCACCTTCGGAATATTGACAGTCTCCAATTGTGCGTCTGCTTCAAATACGTAGTCCGGCAGCACCTCAACGTTTGGCAGATTTATGCTTTGCAAAGCCTCGCAGTGGCTAAAGCATCTTGTAGTCAAAGTTTCCACCGCACTTACATCCAAAGAAGTCATCTTTGTCTGATAGGAGAAAGCATACTGTCCGATGGTCTTTACCTTTGGCAGGCTAACAGACAGTAAGGATGTTCCCCTGTTACTACCTGTAGGATTTGAATTTGCAAACGCGTATTCCTCAACCGTCTCCACGTTCGGTAAGGAGATGCTCGTCACGCTGGCAAGCCCATAGCATGCCCGGTTTCCAACCTTCGTCGCCAACTCATTGTAAAGTTCACCCTTCAGATTGCCATCGATGATGTGCTTATAGGTTGCCCCAACATACCGGAACTGAGCATAAACATTCAGATCCGATTTGACCGAGGTCGTTTCCTTATCCCATCCAATGAATTCATAATCCGTAGGGTCACTTTCTGCTGTATTCGTGGGTGTTGCGCCAGTGTATTCTGTTGCCGTCCCATATGGAACGTTGCTCTTTGTCTGGATACACTTTGTTCCCACATAGAATCGAACAGTAAAGGTCCTAACGCTTGCAGTAAACGCAGGATATACATTGCGGTCCTCTACGATGTGCAAAAGCGCAGAAGGATCACGCGCCCCGCCAATCACCAGAGACCATCCTACAAACGTAAAGGTTTCTGACTCAGACGGAGGCTTCGTCGGTGTACTTCCACTGTATGTGACTGATCCTCCGTTCACAGCCGTCGCCGTGCGGAGAACAGATGTCCCATCATAGTTGTAGAAATAGCACACGCTGCTGATATTCTTATAGCTGATGTCGATGTCCGGATATTTTTCCCGGAACGCCTTAACGGTCGCACCAGTCACGGAGTTGATCTGAATCGTTCCAAGAAGCTGCGCCAGATCTTCATTCCCACCAGTCTCATTGATTCCTCTCATCGTATCCAATCGCCCTTTGATGGCGGTCAGCTCCGATTCACTTGATACGGAAAACTCAAATCCAATGATCCGGGTACGACATCCAGACGATAAGCTGCTGAGCATGTTTTTTATATTGATACCCGCTCCAATATTCTCAAGTCTGAGCGTCGTCAAGTTCGCCACGCTGGGTAACACAAAATCCGTGATCCCCGGGTGTCCGATGATCGACAGGTTGGCCAGTGTTCCCGGCAGATGCAGCGTCTTCAAGATGCCGCCTTTCGGAAGATCCACACCTGTAATCGATGTTCCATCAAAGTAGATATGCTCGATATTGACGCATCCGGAAAGATCCACCGCCTGTGAAAGATTCGGGCAGTTCCGCACATCCAGTGTCCGGAGAAGCTCGTTGTTGCCAAGGTACAGTTCTGTCAGGTTTCCGTTACTGTACTCTGTATCGCTATCACCGATCTTCAGGCTCTGCAGCTTCACAGCCTTTGAGAAATCCGCATAACCTACCATAAGGCCAGACAGGTCCCCGACATCGGCAAGCTGGCTGGCGCTGTAGATATAGATTTCTGTGTCATT
>Ga0256406_1001695_pt1 | contig 34504 bp, 24 predicted proteins | sample RumenRJG_03DNA_FD_185986 | JGI IMG/M metagenome (GOLD analysis project Ga0256406, IMG submission 185986) | Bovine rumen microbial communities from Lethbridge, Alberta, Canada - RJG_03 | ecosystem: Host-associated > Mammals > Digestive system > Stomach > Rumen | place: Canada: Alberta | collected...
CTCTATGCCGACGGTGGCTTCCGCAAGAGCTATCCCGTTATCAATACCGAGACCGTGAGCACCATCGGTGCCGGTGACAATTTCAATGCCGGTTTCATCTATGGACTGATGAAATATGGCATCACACGCCGCGATATAGAGAACGGACTGACGGAAGAGCAGTGGGATGAATGCATCGCCAGCGGACAGCGCTTCTCTGCCGAGGCGTGTAAGAGTATCTACAACTATATACCTGCCGATTCGCCCTTATGCAAGGAGTAAAATAAGCAATGGGTAGAAACGCAAGGGGGGCGGCCATGTGGCCGCCCCCCTTGCAAAGTTATTAATAATTCCAGATTATTTCTTTCCGAACTTCTCGTCGAGGAAGGTATAGAAAGCAGGATCCTCGCCCGCGATGGTCTTCACGATTTTGCCGTCAGGACCCACAAGGATCTTTGTCGGGAAGCCCGTGACTCCGTAGAGATCCAGCGTGTTCACGGCACCGGAACGCGGCTGATACACATGCTTCCAGGGCAGCTCGTATTTCTTTACGCCGGCTTTCCACTTGTCCTGTGTCTCGTTGCAGTCGATGGACAGAATCTCAAAGTTGGCCTTATACTTGTTGTAGTACTCCTTCATCTTTGGGATGCCGCGCACGCACCAGACACACCATGTGCCCCAGAAGTCGAGCAGTACATACTTACCCTTGAAGCTTGACAGTTTGAGCGGTTTGCCGTTGAGGTCGTTGAGCGTGAAGTCGGGAGCCACAATGCCTGCAGCCTGCTTCTTGGCGGACTCTTGCTCAGCCTGTTCCCGTTTGGCAGCCTCATCGATAACGCTCTGATAATAGTCGTGTATACGACCGTTCTTCACATTGTCAGAGAGCGCGGCGGCAGCTTTCTTCATAGCGTCGACATCTTCAAGACGCGGGATGAAAGCAGCAGCACCCTCCGAGTCGGGATGTTTGGCGATGAAATCGACCATAGCAGCTGTTGCCTGCTTCTGCAAGGCTGGCGCTTTCTCCACATACTCTTTCGATAAGACATCCAGCTTCTCTCCATTAGCCATTCGCTTCTCCAGCGAAGCCATCAGATCGCTCAACGGCTTCTGGGCAGCATCATTGGCACGGTCAGCCTCATTATACTCCTCGTAGAACTTACTGCCGCTGAAATAATAAGAGGAGCTCAGGTCACCTGTCATCACTGCCTTCTCACCCGGTACAGCGATAGCCTGGAAGCCAATGCGCTCTTCACGGCGCAGTGTGCCCGGCGTGTAAGCATAGATGTCTGTCGGTTTCTCCACATTGACGGTGAAGTTGAACTGTCCGTCTTTCGTCAGCACCGTGTCACGCTTCATGCCGTGCTCCAGCGGTGTCATCACGATGAGCGTGTCTTTCAGGCCCTTGAGGTTACCTGAGAAGTTCACGCTCCCTTTCTCATCTGCAGCATTGGCGGATGCAGCCAGCAACGTCAATGCAGCCATTGTAAGAATTGTTTTCTTCATAGTATGTTTATTTTATGGTTTATTATCCGAAGATTATTATTTCACACGGATCTTAAAGATCTTAAAGATGGCTACGCTATTCGCTACGCGGTGATGCTTGTAAATAGTCGTACCAACAGAGGCTTTCCTACTGTGTAGCCGCAAAGCGGCGTAACAATCTTTAAAATCTTTAAGATCCGTGTGAGAAAAATCCATGTGAGAATGACAATATTTAATGATTAATACTCATTTCTTCTTCGGGTAACGGCGTGCCCATCCTTCTTCGGAGAAGTCGGGTTCTTCATCTTTGAACTCTACGTCGCCACCTTTCATCAGAGCGCGCCAGTCGTCCTTGCCTTTAGCGCCGCCATTATCCTTACGGCTCCCGGCACCACTCCTTCTGCTCCCCGTATTCTTTCTTCCGTATTCTTTCTTCTTTAGCGAAGCGTCAGAGTCTGCATCGTTGCATCGAACCTCACGACCTTTATACCGTACGCCATTGAGTGCGCGCATGACCTTATCGGCATCTTTCTCCGGGACTTCGATATACGAGAACTTCGACAACAGGTCGATATGTCCGATCTCTTGCTTCGGGCCATGGACATGATGGTTGATAAACTGCATCACCTCACCCGGATAGAACCCATCGGTCTTACCGAGATTGATGAACAAGCGACGATAGCCAGCCTCAGCCTTGCGAGGACCATGCTGACGGTCTCCTCGCCTACCGCCTCGTCCACCTTCTCTTCTTTCTTCCTTATTCTTACGCTCCGAAGCACGCGGAGGAACGATCTCCGGTGCGTTCTTATAATAGTCGAGGAACTTACCAAAGGTGTTCGACACCATCTTCTTAATGATATCCTCCTTGTCAATATATTCGAACTGACGGTTGATATCAGCCATGTAAGGTGCGATGAGGTCTTCGTCAACATCCGTCTTCATGATGTCGTCCATCGACTTATATAGCTGCTTCTTGCAGATTTCCTCCGGTGTGGGGAGTGTGCCTTCTACAAATTCCTTACCGATTACTTTCTCAATGGCTCTGACCTTGAACTTCTCGCGAATATGAATGATAGAGATGCTCGTGCCCTTCTTACCGGCACGTCCCGTACGCCCGGAGCGATGAGTATAGTTCTCCACATCGTCGGGCAGACCATAGTTGATGACATGCGTGAGGTCATCGACATCGAGACCGCGTGCAGCCACATCCGTAGCCACAAGCAGTTGCACGAGATGCTGACGGAACTTCTGCATCGTGAGGTCACGCTGCTGCTGCGAGAGGTCACCATGGAGCGACTCGGCATTGTATCCATCCTTGATAAGTTTATCAGCTACCTCCTGCGTCTCGAGCTTCGTACGGCAGAAGATGATGGCATAGATACGGGGATAATAGTCGACGATACGCTTCAGCGCCAGGTATTTATCCTTGGCGTTGACAAGATAATAAATATGATTGACATTCTCGGCGCCCTCATTGCGCGAGCCTACGACAATCTCCTTATAATCATGCAGATAGTTGGTTGCAATCTTCTCAATCTCCTTGCTCATCGTAGCGGAGAAGAGCAACGTGTTACGATCCTCAGGCACCTGCTCAAAGATGGCATTGATACTGTCGGAGAAGCCCATGTTCAGCATCTCGTCAGCCTCATCGAGCACCACGTTGCGGATGTTATCGAGCTTCACCTTGCCACGCTCCATGAGGTCGATGAGACGACCCGGCGTAGCCACGATGATCTGAGCACCATGACGCAACTCGTTGATCTGCGTACCGATAGATGCACCACCATACACAGGAATGATGTGCATATGCGGGATGTATTTCGCAAACGAACTGAGGTCGTCAGCAATCTGCAGGCACAGCTCACGCGTAGGACTGAGGATCAGCGCCTGTGTGTCTTTCCTCGTGGCATCGGTGCGCTGCAGCACAGGTATGCCATAGGCAGCCGTCTTACCGGTACCCGTCTGTGCCAAGGCAATGACATCGTTGTGCTCTCCAAGCAGATAAGGGATTACTTCCTCCTGTACGGGCATAGGCTGTTCAAACCCAAGCTCTTCAATGGCGCGGCGAATAGGCTCGTTCACGCCCAATTCTTCAAATGTTTTCAAAAAATATAGCTATATAATATAAATAATGTGCAAAGTTACGGGAAAGTAAGCGATTAGACGAGAAAAAGATGATAATTATTGTTATCTTTGCAAGAATAAACAATGCGGGGGCAGATAGGGTTGATTAGGAACCGCCCACATGTGGACAAATACCCGCATGTGGACAAATATAAGATTTATCCGTTTCTGGGGTGAAGGGTGCCTCGGAGAGGCACAATCATTCATAACCCCAGACTAAAGGAGCGATAGCGACTGCAGTCTGGGGGGTGAGACTGCGATAGTGATCCTGAGTTCCTGCCTCGAAGAGGCTGAATGCGTCTTTAGGCGCGCAATGTTAACTAACGCGCATTAGATATATTGCGCACTACGTGCAGTCTGCCTCTCCGAGGCAGAAGGTCAAGAGTCACCGTCCCTTCCTAAACCCCAGTCTGCGTCGCTATGCTCCTTAGACTGGGGTTATTAATAATCCAGCCTCTCCGAGGCTGTACATCGGTTATTGAAAATTCAAAATACAAAAACATAAAATAATAATATAATAGATATGAAGATAGCAGTATTTTGTTCGGCAAACGACAATATCGACAAATGTTACTTCACTGCCGCTGAAGAGCTCGGTCGTTGGATAGGCTCTAACGGTCACATGCTCGTCTACGGCGGTCAGGACCGTGGGCTCATGCGTTGCGTAGGTCAGGCCGTGCATGAGAGCGGCGGACAGCTCATTGGTGTCATTCCGCAGATCCTTGTGAGGGCTGGGCAACGCCCCGACTACCTTGATGTAGAGATTCCGTGCGACAACCTCGCCGACCGCAAAGAGATGATGCTTACCCAGGCAGATGCCTGCATTGCATTGCCCGGTGGCATCGGAACCCTTGACGAGGTATTCACCGTTGCTGCCTCCCACAACATCGGATATCACGGAAAGATGGTCATTCTCTACAACGTCAACGGCTTCTGGAACAAGACCATTGAGATGCTCGAAGACATGCAGAAGCGTGGATTCATCCGTGGACAGTGGAGCGACTATATCAAGGTGGCAGACAACTTCGAAGAGCTAAAAGAGTATTTGCTTTAGGGTCGGCGCCATCGCGCCACATATGCGTCGGAAATACGTCACAATCGAGGCGCGATTGCGACGCATACGAGGCGCGATTGCGACACAGTCGGGGCGCGATTGCGACGCGGCCGAGGAACGACGACAATAAGATTTAGAACCGGTTGCGTATAAGTTGCAAAACAGTGTCATGCAATAAAAAGTAAACATGAGGTGCAAGGTTTTGACTTTTACTGCATTTACAAGGCAGAGAAAGGATAAAACTATGAAGAACAAACTATTTCGTTTTCTGAGCCTCGCTCTCTTGCTTGTAACGGGAGCATGCAGCTTACAGTCGTGTGACAACGATGATGACAATGATGAGTTGATCATTGATCCGTATTTTGGTGCCAATGCCATCGTAACGGTGAAGACCGACTCAACGAGCGGATTATGTTACCTGCAACTCAACGACTCGGTACGTCTCTTGCCCACCTACATGAAGCAGTCGCCATTTGGCAACAAGGAGGTGCGTGCCCTCGCTATGGTACGCTATACCGGCGAGAATGCTGACAAGAACTATCCCTGCGTGTATGTAGACCGTCTCGACAGCATCCGCACGAAGATGATGTCACCGGCTGTAGACAACATGGACAAAGTCTATGGCAACGATCCGTTAGAGATTGTGAAAGACTGGTCTACCGTCTGCGAGGACGGATACCTCACACTCCGCTTCCGCACGTATTTTAGCGGAGCAGCCACGCACACGCTGCGGCTTGTACGCACGGGTGACAACACCGTTACGCTCTATCACGATGCCAACAATGATGTCCAGGGACGCGTCGGTGACGGACTCATCGCTTTCCGTCTCAATGACCTGCCAGACACAGAAGGCAAGTACAAGGACATCACGTTGAAATGGACCTCTTTTGCGGGTGAGAAGAGTGTAACGTTCAAATATAAGACAAGGAAATAATTGATGGACAACGAACAGCATATCCTACAGATGTTCGCGCGGGGTGATAACCGTGCGATGGATGTGCTGTACGCTGTTTATGCCGACTATCTCACGGGCGTTTGCAGCCGATACATTCCCCAATATGATGACCTTTGCGATGTGTTACAGGAAGCTCTCGTGAAGGTTTTTACCTCTATCTCTAAGTTCCAGTACAAAGGCAGTGGCTCGCTGAAGGCGTGGCTCACGCGCGTCGTCGTCAACGAAGCACTGATGTTTCTTCGCAACAAAAAGAAGATGCTCTTCGTAGATGACGACCATGAGATTCCCGACCAAGCAGAGGACCCACCCGATCCTGACGAGATGAACGCTGACAGGGTGGCTGCAGCCATCCTGATGCTGCCCGACGGCTACCGCACGGTGTTCAACCTCTACGCCATTGAAGGCAAGAGCCACAAGGAGATAGCCAAGATCTTGAATATCAAGCCAGACACTTCCGCATCACAATACCACCGCGCGAAGAACATGCTGGCGAAAATATTAAAGAGTCAACAAACACAAAATTAATGAAGGGAGGAACACAAATGAACAATCATAGAACGAACGATGATAAGATAAGAAGCAGCCAGATGAATAACCACTGGATACACGATAACGGAATGAACGAGCGGATCAACGATGAAGCGTGGATCAAAGAGGTCCGCCGCCTGATGGCCGAGCGCGAAGTGAAGGCGCCTGACCATCTGCTCGATGCCGTGAAGCGAGAGCTTGCCGCACAAGCCAAGGCACAGCCCGCGTCATCGCAGAAAGCCCGCATCGTGACTCTTCGCAGCTACCGTTGGGCAGCTGCCGCTGCTATCGTTGTAGCCATTGCGCTGCCTGTCACCATCCATATGCTGCACAAGGAAGACAGCGAGATAGCTTCGTCGGCGATTCATGGCGGACAATCCTCTGCCCTCCGCAAAACAGATGTCAGCCCCCGTTCTGCTATGCAGTCTGCGATATCCGCAGCAACTTCTTCAAACGAAGCAGCCGTATCGTCTTCTTTTTCAGCAACTCCATACATTGCCTCCAACAATGCATCATCTGACACACCATTAACACCCAACACCCTAACATCTAACACCCAGACATCACCCAACACCCCAACACCTAACATCCAGACATCACCCGACACACAAGTATCCTCCAAGCCGCAATCAGCCCCAAAAGCTCAGCAGACCCCATCGACGAAGCCAAGGCGTTCTTACGACTATTCGTCTTATGACACATCATTAACACCCAACACCCATCACCCATCACCCAACACACTCAGCTTGACCGCCTACTGTGGCGGCATTGGTTCGGGCTCTGGCAACGGCAGTGGCATGTCGAGAGGTTTCCTGATGTCAGATGCCGCACCTTACGGCATCACATCTATCGACATGCTGACAGGAGCCAACAAGAACGGCTTTGTAGCTGTCGACCGCAAAAAGATGAAGGCACACCATAATCAGCCGATCAAAGTCGGCGTGAGCGTAGGCTACGCGCTGACGAATCGCTGGGCGGTCAACACCGGTGTGACCTACAGTTATCTCTCTTCCGACTTCACAGCAGACGGCGAGCCGAAGCAGACGCAGAAACTACACTATGTCGGCATCCCACTCTCAGCAAGCTACAGTGTGCTGAAGAGCCGCAAGGCAGAGGTGTATGTCACAGCCGGCGGAGAAATTGAGAAACTCGTAAAAGGCACGGTTTCATCGGAGAGTAATCTGCCATCTAGCCATGACGAGAAGATCAAAGAGAGCCGTCCACAGTTCTCTGCCAAGGCGGCCCTTGGTGGTGCTTATCACTTCACCCCTTCGCTGAGCGTCTATGCAGAGCCAGGTGTGAGTTATTATTTCGACAACCACAGTTCGGTCACCAACGTCTATAAGGACCGCCCCACGAGCTTCTCGCTGAACGTCGGCGTGCGCTATACGGTAAAGTAAAAATATTACCAATCAGCTTCCTACCTCAAATAAATTCAGTACCTTTGCACCCAATATGGTACTGAATTACATTTGGATAGGATTCTTTGTCGTATCCTTCATCTTCGCCATTGTTCAACTGCTGATGGGCGATGCCACTATCTTTCAGAAGATAGTCGACTCTACGTTTGACACCTCAAAGACAGCCTTTGAGACAGCCTTAGGACTGACCGGTGTACTCGCCCTCTGGCTCGGCATCATGAAGATAGGCGAGAAAGCCGGCGCAGTGAACGTGCTGGCACGCATGCTCAGCCCTGTGTTCTCACGCCTCTTCCCCGACATTCCGAAGAACCATCCGGCCATGGGCTCCATCTTTATGAACGTAGCCTCCAACATGCTCGGCCTCGACAATGCCGCCACACCGACAGGTCTGAAAGCCATGCAACAACTGCAGGAGCTCAACCCAAAGAAAGACACGGCGACGAACCCGATGATCATGTTCCTCGTCCTGAACACTTCAGGCCTGACCATCATCCCCACGACCATTCTCGCCTTCCGGTCGAGCTATGGAGCCGCCCAGCCCACGGATGTGTTCATCCCTATCCTCTTAGCTACAACTGTAGCAACCTTATTTGGTATCATCATCACTTGCCTTTTCCAACACACCAATATCTTCAAACCCTCCATGCTCGCCATCCTTGGCGGGCTTTGTGCGTTTGTAGGCCTTGTCATCGCTGCTTTCGGAAGCATGGACAAAGATACGATGGGTAAGGTGACCTCCGTTGGTGGCAACGTCATCCTGCTGTCGGTCATCGTAGCGTTCATCATCGGTGGCTTCGTAAAGAAGATCAATGTCTACGACGCTTTCATCGAAGGTGCCAAGGAAGGTTTCCAGACCGCCGTACGCATCATCCCATACCTCGTCGCTATCCTTGTGGCTGTGGGCGTGTTCCGCGCCTCGGGTGCCATGGACATGCTCATCAACGGTATCTCATGGTGCGTGAAACAATGCGGCCTGAACACAGACTTCGTCGGCGCCTTGCCTACAGCCTTTATGAAACCGCTCTCGGGTAGTGGTGCGCGCGGAATGATGCTCGAAGCCATGAAGAACTATGGCCCCGACTCGTTCGTCGGACGGCTGTCGTGTATCCTCCAGGGCTCCACCGACACCACATTCTATATATTGGCCGTCTATTTCGGCTCCGTAAACATCAAATACACACGTCATGCCGTAGCCTGCGGTCTGCTCTCCGACTTTGTCGGATCCATCGCGGCTATCTGCATCGCTTACATCTTCTTCGGATAATAATACAAAATAAACATATCAACACCCCTCCCTTTAGGGATTTCTGCCCCTCGATAACGAGGGGAGCCCGAGGGGAGTGCTTGGATAGGCTTCTATGGCAAACTTAAAATCTCTTCTTAAGGAAACCGCAATCTACGGACTGAGCTCCATTGCGGCGCGTTTCATCGGCTATCTCCTTGTCCCTATCGAGACAGCGAAGTTCAATGCCGCCGGCGGACAGTATGGCATCATCACGAATATCTATGCCTACATCGCCCTGCTCATTATCATCCTCACCTACGGCATGGAGACGACATTCTTCCGCTTCATGAACCGACCGGGCGAGGACCCGAAGAAAGTGTATGCCACCACCTTGCGCATGGTGGCTACGACATCGCTTGTCTTCGTGCTCCTTCTCTGGGTCTTCCTCCACCCCATCGCACGGGCCATCGGCTATCCCGACCATCCTGAGTTCATCATGATCATGGGTACATGTGTCGCCGTCGACGCCTTCACTGCTATCCCCTTTGCCTATCTGCGTTATGCGCATAAAGCGTTGAAGTTTGCATTGCTGAAGATGGTGAGCATCGTCGTCAACCTCGTCGGCGTGAGTCTCTACCTCATCGTGCTCCCCGCAATGCACTGCAACCTCTTCGGTATCTACGATGCCAACTTCGACCTTCAGGTAGTGTGGATCTTCTGGATTGAGCTCTCCGGCTCCATCCTCACGCTCCTCCTCCTCGGCAAGGAGCTGAAAGGCTTCGCTAATCCTTTCGACAAGGCAACATGCAAGCGCATGCTCTCCTATACCTGGCCACTTCTCGTCATGGGACTTGCCGGTCAGCTCAACCAGTGCGCCTCACAGATCATCTTCCCTTACGTCTTCAACGGCACACCGGAAGAGGCCCGTGTACAGCTCGGTATCTACGGTGCCTGCATTAAGATAGCCATGATCATGGTCATGATTACCCAGGCGTTCCGCTACGCCTACGAGCCGTTCGTCTTCGGACAGTCGAAGGAGAAGAACAGTAAGGAGACTTACGCCAAGGTGATGAAATACTATATCATCTTTACGCTCCTCGCCTTTCTCTGTGTCATCAGTTACATGGATCTCATCCGTTACATCGTTGGCCGCAGCTACTGGGAGGGCCTGGAGATTGTGCCTATCGTCATGGCTGCTGAGATCATGTTCGGCGTATTCTTCAACCTCAGCTTCTGGTATAAGCTCATCGACAAGACTATTTGGGGTGCATACTTCTCCGGTATTGGTGCTGCCGTACTGATTGCCGTGGACATCATCTTCATCCCGCGTTTCAGCTACTGGGCATGCGCCTGGGCCGGCTTCGTGAGCTACACCGTGAGTATGGTGCTGAGCTATTTCTTCGGACAGAAATACTACCCTATCAAATATCCGCTGAAGAGCATCGCCATGTATGTTGTGCTTGCTCTCATCCTCTTCGCGGGCATGACCTGGAGCAATGAGAAACTGTCGATGGGAGCATCTCTCGGCATCAACACCGTCCTCCTCATCGTCTATGTCGTTTATGTAGTGAAACACGACCTGCCACTTGCCGGCCTGCCCTTCATCGGAAAATACTTCAGAAAGAAATAAGATTCTTCCACTCTTGAATATATATTTTCAGAAGATATAATTTTTCTCACACGGATTTTAAAGATCTTAAAGATAGTTACGCCGCTTTGCGGCTACACATACCTCATAGGGACACCCTTAGTGAGCGCCTTCCACCGCGTAGCGAACAGCGTAGCCATCTTTAAAATCTTTAAGATCCGTGTGAAATAAAAATCATCAGAATAAACACATAAAAAATACGCATAATGAAAAGAATCAACAAGACTCTTCTTGGCCTCGCTGCCTTTGCCCTCGCTCCTCTCACGGTTCATGCCGACGAAGGCATGTGGACGCTCTACAACCTGCCGCCGCAGGTCTACGAGACCATGCAGAGCTACGGCTTCCAACTGCCTGAAAGCGCGCTTTACACCGATGCCAATGCCATCAAGAACAACGTTGTAAATTTCTCCGGCTACTGCTCCGGTGTCGTCGTCTCTCCCGACGGCCTTGTCTTCACGAACCACCACTGTGGTTTCGAGTCGATCCGTTCCCACAGTACCGTGGACCACGACTACATGCTCAACGGCTTCGTGGCCAAGAGCTATGCGGAAGAACTGCCCAACGAGAACATGTTTGTCTCATTCATGAAGAGCCAACAGGATGTCACAGCGCGTCTGCAGGCCCTCGGCGTCGACCGACTCCCAAAGACGGAGGTGGCTGACCTCGTCGACTCTCTGGCCCAGGTGATGACCGACTCCGTGAAGAAGATTGACTCGACGCTCCACGTCGACATCGACCCGTTCTATGAAGGTAACAAGTGGTACGCCACGACTTATCAGGACTTTACCGACCTGCGTCTCGTCTTCACCGTTCCAAAGTCGATGGGTAAGTTCGGTGGTGAGACAGACAACTGGATGTGGCCGCGCCAGACCTGCGACTTCTCCGTATTCCGTATCTATTGCGATCCGAAGACTGGCGGCCCGGCACCTTACTCTAAGGATAACGTACCTTATCATCCTAAATCGTGGGCCAAGGTGAGCCTTGACGGCTACCATGACGGCTCCTTCGCCATGACCGTCGGCTACCCAGGCAGCACCGTGCGCTACCTCTCCAGCTACGGCATCCAGATGATGCGCGACTGTTCCAACGACCCGCGCCAGCAGATCCGTGGCGTCAAGCAAGAGGTGATGCTCCGCCACATGCGAGCCAGCGAAGCTGTACGCATCAAATACGACTCAAAGTTCGCCCAAAGCTCCAACTACTGGAAGAACTCCATCGGAATGAACAAATGTATCGATTCCATCGGACTCGTGAACCAGAAGCGCGCCTATGAGGCACAGATAGCGCAGTGGCAAGATACCGCCAAATATGTCGAACACAAGGTCGACTTCCCGCTCCTCGCCAAGCTCTATGCACGCGCCAGCCGCCTTGCAAAGGCACTGACACAGTGGTCAGAGACTTTCAGCCGACGGAGCAACATCGAGTTCAACACGCGAGCCCTCCGACTCGTAGATGAGCAGAAAACCTTAGGTGGCAAGAAGGACAAAAAAGGCTCCTACTATCAGTTTGAGAACAATAGCGACCAATGGGATGCTGCTACGGATGCTGACATGCTCGCCGCTCTGCTAAAGAACTATCGCGCACATGCAGCTGCCGACTTTCTGCCTACAGCCGTATACAACACAATCGACAAAAAGTTTAAAGGCAACTATAATAAATATGTGGACTGGCTCTTCAAGACGTCCATGCTGCTCAAGCCGGGTAAGATCTACCTCAACACGAAGCAGTACTGTCAAGACCCGGGCGTGGCTTATGCCAAGTCTATCAGCGCCGTCTTCGACAAGATCAACAAGGCTGCTGGATACGGAAAGAAGGGAGCTATGACACTCAACGACAGTATTGACCTCCAGGAGCGCTATCTCTGCGCCAACAAGGTGCAGATGGAGATGGACAAGCCTCACTACTCCGACGCCAACTTCACGATGCGTCTCTCCTATGGTCAGGTGACACCGCTTGCACGCGGCAACAACAAGGCTTACTATACCACGGCCAAGAGCATCGTGGAAAAGATGCAGCAAGGCGACAAGGGCGTCATCGACTATCAGGCTGAGCCTATCATGCATCAGCTCATGTCAGCCGCTGATTTCGGCCGCTACACCGATTCTGTGAGCCACACACTGAACCTCTGCTTCCTGACAAACAACGATATCACGGGTGGCAACAGTGGTTCACCGATCTTCGACGGCAAGGGACAGCTCATTGGCTTGGCCTTCGACGGAAACTGGGACAGCCTCTCGTCCGACATCAATTTCGACACGCGCCTGGCGCGTTGCATCGGCGTCGACATCCGTTATGTCGTCTACATGATAGATAAGTGGGGACACGCCGACCGCCTGCTCAAGGAGATCGGTGCAGAATAACAATATCCTCTATTTCATCAACTTGGACAAATAGGCTTTCAGGTCAACATCCAGATCCAGATTGAGCTTTCTCCGGATGTTTCCCCTGACCGTTCCAATGTTGCTAAGATTTTTCCCGAGGCTTGTCGCTATCTCTTTGGAAGTCATTCCTTTCAAGAGAAGCTGACAAACCTCGAGTTCTGTATTAGAAAGCTCGGGGAAACGTTTTCCCAACTCTTCGATGTAATCTTCCTTCGGTTCCTGAAGGTATTCCCCGACACGGATCAGATTACGCTTTGTGCGAAGAGAAAGATTCTGATTCATCATATCCATCGACTCCTCATAAGACCCCTGATGGCGACACAGCTGAATGAGCGTCACCATCTCTTCCTTACTCATATTGAAGAAGTCAAGCACAGTGGTCAACTGACTTTTGTAAAGGGCCAATATCTTGAATGAATCTCCTACAAACCTGTTCATGAAAAGAAAGTAGAAGAAGATACTCAACTCCAAGAATATCAGGATAGATATTACCGGGACCGGTACCAGTTGCGGACTGATAATATGAGCAGCAATAAAAGTTCCAAGACCCAGTACGATTACGATGACAGGTGCTTTTCGAATACTACCCATAAAGAGGAGGAGAAGGATTAGAAAGGTCACCATGGAGTTGAGAAGCAGAGCCATCAAAGCTCCTTCCGGCCTTGCTATGGACAGATAGACAACCCGGAAGCCAGTCAAGACCTGAGCCGTAACGCATCCCCAGGAGAAAGACTGAGACAATGTCGTCTTGCGGGTAAGGAAAAGCATCAGGAAGAGGATGGTGGTCAGAAAGAAAAGGACAGACACCATCAGCAATGGCCATTCTACGACACCAATGGCTCCAAAGAAATGAAGAAAGGAACCGAGAATCGACATCGTACACGCCATGAGGTACACAGCGAGTCGGATTTGCTCTTCCTTGCCCGAAGTACGGTTTTCAAGAAGAGAGTTGAAGTAACGTTGGATGAAAACAAAATATTTCATTTTCTACTATTCTGAATGACATTAACAAGATAGGCACGCAAGTCGTCTGAAGGTTGCAAAGACAGTTTCCTACGAATATTTCCCCGCACCGTACTAACATTACTTACGCTCTTATCAGTTAGTTGGGATATATCTTTCAAGGTTCTCCCCAATAGAATATAGTAGCAGACCTCCTGCTCGGAAGCTGACAGGTTAGGGAAAAGGGCCTGTATATCACTTTTCTGTCCCAATTGACGATTTTTAAGCTGATTGCCGATCTCGATCAGATTATATTTTGTTTGGAAGGAGAGTTGATGGGACATGTTGAGATTCTCTTCATCATTCGTTTTACCACTGCACAGCTGGATAAGTATAGACATCTCGTGCAAACTTATATTGAAGAAGTCGAGAATGGAGCTCAACTGCGTTTTGTATTCTTGCGTCTCCTCATCATTTTGCTTGAGCATCTTTATTAATGAGAGCGAATAGGCAATGCAACTGAACTCTATTACCCCCAAAAGGCACGTCATCTGAATGTATGAATTGAAGGGATGAATAACTGTAGAGATTATTGCTGCTGTAGTACCGATAATGGCAGCTACAAAAGCCGAATAACGCATCATACCCATACACAGCAACAGGAGGACGGTCATCATAGAAATGATATTGGAGAAGAAACCGATTACATGATGCGGTGGCAATGTGACAGCAATATAGACGAGCCCGATGCTCTCCATGAGCTCCGCAAGGATTCCGTAAACGGTAAAAGAATGAACCAGGGAAACGACCCGGGTAAGAAACAAGATCAGACTTATGATAGCAGTTACCCATAAAGTTGCTGAAATCGTGATAAGAAATGAGTCCGGAAGGCCTGCCAGATTCAAGAAATGAATAGGCATGCCGAGGATAGGGATGATGCAAGTGAGCAGATAAACGGTCAACCGGATCTCATCTTGCCTTCCTTTTACCCGTCCCACGAAAAGATGACGAGCCGCGCGGAAAATTTCTTAGTTTCATGCCACAAAGTTAATGAAGTTTTTTTTGATTTTGCGTCATTTTGCACCACTTTTTTGAGGCTTTGCGTCATTTTGCACCCCCAAAAAACTTAGTTGCAAAGACTTTTTCTCCTAACTTTGCAACCGGCGAAAGCAAAAAGCGCATATTGCCTGAACATAACATTTTGAATAATCATTTCAACTTAGAAGAAACATAAAACATGAGAATTTACTTCACGGACTGGGGCACTTCACCCTTGGATCATTAATCTTAATGATCTGTCTTTGGGCAAGCCTCATGCCAGTAAAAGGACAGAATGTCACCATTTCTCCCTCCTCCGGTAGTCTGATTGCCGGTGTGACGGGTACAAATGAAGTGGGCTTTAGTTATGGCTGGTCTTCTCTATGGAGACACAAGCAGCTTCCCCTTACCCTTTTAGTGTCAGACCATTCCACGCTCACAGAGACGGGTATCCTCTATGATCCGGCAGGAGACATCGTGCTGGATAATACTGTGAACAAGAATCTCTATGTGATCTGCGGCGGAGAACCTACAACAACGAATACCCACATGAGCATATCGTTGCCGAAAGGATTCCGTTTCACGGGTTACAAGATTGTCCTGCTCAACAACATCGGCAAGCGCAGTAACTTCCATAACATGCAGCTGACCGCCATGAGCAAGACCTTTGCAGAGATGGACAAGAACTTCCAGACGAATCTGACCTCCGTCGTCACAATGCCCGCAGCAACCGACAGCAAGGAGTATGTCATAGAGCGTACGAGCAAGACGGAGACAGACATGACCAACAACCTGTATTTCTACTTTGGTCATAGTACGACCGGCTTCTACGCTGCTACGATCAAGAGCATCGAGCTCTATTTCACGGCTGAGAGCGCCTTCAACGTGGAGGGTACCCCGGAATCTCCTGCCAGCATCATTTCTGAAGGAGTGAACATGGTCGCTACACCGTTCAATACAGGTAAGCTCGACCTCGGTCTGCTGACAAACAACACCAAGAACAATTCCACCTATTTCAGCTATGACTACACGGCTGTGCGTGAGCTGACGGCTGAGAACTACCTCTATCAGAAGGAGGCCGTAACAAGCGACAAGAAGTTGCCCACGACAGCTGGATCGGGTAATATCCAGACGCTGCAGAACGGTGGCAATCTGTACTATGCCCTCGGCAATGGTACCTATTATATTGAGACTCCAACCTCTACCACAGACCAGTCTGGCAAGAGCATTCCGCTCGGCTTCCGAATCACTGGTGCAACGATCAAAGGACACTATGGTACTAAGGCTAGTGCTTCCACGATTTCCTATGACGGGAATATTGGTACGATAACTTATTCAGTTTCAAATGGATGGTTTGGAACAACAACTTATTATCTCCAGACCAATGGCTCATGGGATAATGCATCCGTCACCTGGTACCTGAACAAGTATGGTAAACTGTATAGTGGTAACACTTATCTATACGTATCCACAACTACTTATGGAGGTAATACATACTATTTCTTACGTGGAACCACCGATGCTTCTAAGGCATCTACATTTAAACTTGTCAATGGACAGTTAATGTATGGAGATAAGTATATCATTTGTTCGAATGTTCGTAGCTATGCCCAGGTTGTAAGCAAGTATTACTCTGATTATGCTACTACTTGGAATGTGATCTCTTCATCCGCTCAGAATCCAGCCTATACGCCGTCCGACTTTAAGATATCCTTATATGGAACAAACAAGGAAAATGTTGAGGAGATGGCCAATGTATCCTCAAGCAATAAAAACGCTACTCTCTCCGTCTCAGGTTTGAACAACGACGCTGTGAAGTTCACGATCTCCGGACTTGCAGATGGCACGAAAGCGCTGATCACCTACAGCCTCAACATGGAGGCGCTGAACCCCTTCATCAACACGCTCGACATCGTGTGTAAGTCGCCGAAGGCCAACACGCCGGAGCTCGTCCAGCAGTTCACAAGCAACGACTTCCAGGTCGCAGGTGGTGAGTTCATCTTCTATGTCCCCTCCGACTTCGTCGATGACGGTCAGACCTGTAAGTTCTCTTTCGAAAACTTGACGAGTAAGTACATGGACGCGACCTATGGTCACGGTACCACGGGTAACTCCCGCAACTATCTTGTGAAGTCTGACTACTATAATAGTTATGGCGATGGCAAGCAGTACACAGCTACTGGCAATGAGGAGGCTTCCATAAAGGTGAAGTCAGAGGCATGTGGCGATAAGGAGTTCAAATACAATAACGCTTCTGAGCTTTCCAATACAACGGAAGGTGTCACTGAGGCTTCTTTAGTGGAGTATCCTTATTCTGAAGCTCTCTATACCTCACAAGGTGGTACTTTCACGACCGATATCGAGATTGCCATTGATGGTGAGAAGAAATGCTACCTCTTCACCGGTGATGAGACGCGCTACAACATTGCACCGACGACAGCCCTCGAGCACCGCAAGTATGCTTACTACCTCATGGATATTCAGCTGACGAAGAAAGACTATGACGCATATGCTGATCTGAAGACGCTCTACACCGCTACCTGCTACGATGGCGACAAAGAGGTACCCATGTACGGTGCCGTCTTCAAGGCTTACGAGACCGGACATCCCGGTGAATCAGGCTATGAAATCCCAAGCACACAAGCTTATCTGACGACCGACATGATGTGCAACGCACTGAACAGTGCATTGAAGAAGGTTAATGCCGACAAGAAACAGGTACTCTATCTCGATCTGACAAACCTCTATTCAGTCTCTATAGAGAGCAAGGAGAGAATGACTGAGATCAAGAATCTGTACAACCCCAACGTGCTCATCTTCTTCCCTGAGCGTACGAACTACAACGAGGACAACTACGTGCAGAAGACACAGAGCGGAAGCTATCGCGCCTGCAAGAACATCGTCATCACCGACAAGCAGCCGTTCTTCACTCCTTATAAGATTACGGTGCCCGCTGAGAACTATGCTACTTATACTCGACTGATCACGGTGCCGATGAACGGTAAGGTCGCACGAGCCAGCATCATCCTGCCTTTCTCACTCGAACTTCAGGATGGCATACATACGAACGTAACCTCGGATGCCTGCACTTTCAAGGTCTCACAAATGACGACTGACAATTGCATGACACTGGACGAGAATGAGGCTCAGACCACAACCAACTACATCGGCAAGGCTAAGTTTGACGCCGTGACAGCCAGTAGCACAACTCCGAACATGCCTTACATGGTGGAGGTAACGAATGCCCCTGACGATGAGACTGTATCGTTTATCGCTACCCAATATGGCTCAGATGTAGCTGCAACCTGTCCTTCAGCAAGTGACGACGCTACCTGCACAATGAATAATGACTACACTTTCACGGGCGGAACCTCTACAGGTACTATCGGTAGTGATTCATACACATTCACTTGTCAAGGGTCTTATTCTGGCAAGAAATATGCGAAGTCAGGCAGTTACTATTACTTTGCCAACAACAGATTCTTGAATTCATCTAATCTAAGTGCAAGTCGTCCTTATGTGTACATTTATCCGTTCCGTGCTTACTACAGCACTGCAAACAACGGAGGTAATGCAAAGAAGTTGAGCGCCTTCACGATCACCTACGACGAACTGACAACGACGGGTATCAGCCTGGTGACAAACGAGGCCAACTCTAATCTCTCTATCCAGAGCATCGTCGGAGGACTGATTATCAAGGCTAACAACGACGTGAACGTAAAGATATTCAGCACCTCCGGACAACAAGTCTTCGCCAAGAGCCTCAAGAACGGTCAGCAGACCGAACTCTCTCTGACAGCCGGAATCTACGTGGTCAACGGCAAGAAGGTTGTGGTCTATTAAGGATGATGTGACATATTAATATTGAAGAAAGATGAAAAAGAAATATTATATGAAGCCGGATGTTCAAATCATCCGCGCGTACGAGCCAGAGCATATTCTGGCTGGAAGCGGTAGAGATCGAGAATTCGACCATGCTGATGGCAAGCGTCGCTTCATGGACGGCATTGATACAGAGGCCATGCAGCCTCAGAGATTCGAATACAAAAGGTTTGAGCCTTGGTCTGACTATAAAGACGACGACAAGTAAATATTAAACTAATGTTAAAAGATACGGGGCGGCTGTAACTATTCAGCCGTCCCGTCGTCGTCCATATAGAAACACCAAAATAATGGACTATAAATACATCAATCAGCTATTGGAGCGCTATTGGCGTGGTGAGACCACGCTGGAAGAGGAAGACATCCTCCGCGCGTTCTTCAGTCAGGAGAATATCCCGGCCGAGTTGAGACGTTACAAGCCCTTGTTCAGCTATGAAGCAACGGAGGCGAAGCGTGATGTATTGGGAGATGAGTTTGACGAGAAGCTCTTCGCAGCTATCGCAGAGCGTAAGCCCGTCAAAGCACGCGTCATCACGATGACGCAGCGTTTCAAACCGCTCCTCAAAGCCGCCGCTATGGTAGCTATCCTGCTTACACTCGGCAATGCTATGCAGGTGCCGTTCTCTAAGAGCAATCAGGATCCTATCAGTAACTATGACGGTTATTACAAGCCGGAGCTCGACAACGGTACCAATGTCGCCATCGGTGACAGTTCAATGGTCGACACGTTGCAGCAGAGCTTGGCTACACCGGATGCCCCAGCGACGATGCCGGTTCTCAAATGATTTTTTCTATGCTTTCTCTATAAATCAATTAGTAAAACAACAAAGAAACTGTGAAGTTTCGATTCTCTCAAATTTTTCATAACATACTAACGTAGAAAGGACCGCCGCTCTATCGAGAGCATGCGGTCCTTTCTTATTTGTTATGTCCGGATCATTTTTACGCTACAAATAATCCCTACTTTTTCTTTTTCTGGGTCTTTTGTGCAGGCTGAATCTTTGTCATGGGTATCGTCTGCGGCTTCGGCTTCAATATGTCGTCATACTTAGCCTTGTCAGCCAGGAGGTCAAAGGCTGCCTGCACCTGTTTGTCAGCTTGTAACCCATTCTCCACTGCACCACGCTGATAGTAGTAAGCCGTGACGATATCGCTCTGCAGAACCTGCATGATGCTCGTCTTGGCGAGGTCAAGATCCTTGGCAAGATTATGGTGCAACTTCTTGCGGAGCGCATCAAACTCTGCCTTGGCATCGTCGTAGTAGCCTTCAAACTTAGCGAGCTTCTCCAGCTCATCGAGCTGCTTGCCACTCATGGCATCATATTTGAAGGAACTGGCGAGCACCGACTTCTTGAAGTCGTTGAAGTCATCGTCCGTCAATTTAAACTCTGCAGGCTTGGCAATCGTAGGATGCGCAGCGATATATTTCTCCTCCCAAGTGTCAATGAGCTCATTGGAGTCGCGCACAGCAGCAAGATAATAAGTGATGTTCGGCATGGAGTCAGCCTCAACCTTAATGTCAGGCATGATACCACCGCCGTCGCGTACGATACGACCATGGAGCGTCTTAAACTCATGCGTCAGCGAGTCGGCAACGACCTCTGCCCCACCCGTGGCATTGTGCTTATAGTTGATCTTCTGGATGCAACGGCCGGAAGGAATATAATATTTGTTCGTTGTCATCTTCATCTGAGCATTGTAAGGCAGGTCCATGACAGTCTGCACGAGGCCCTTACCGAAGGTCTTCGTACCCATGACAACACCGCGGTCAAAGTCCTGCAGCGAGCCACTCGTGATCTCAGCAGCTGATGCCGTGTTGCCATTGACAAGAACCACCACCGGCATCACTGTGTCGACAGGCTCCGACTCCGTATAGTAGTCGTGGTTCACCTTTCTCATCTTACCCTTATTACTCACCACGAGACGGCCTTTAGGCACGAAGCAGTTGACGATATTCACAGCCTCATACTCCGAGCCGCCGCCATTACCGCGCAGGTCAAAGACGAGTCCTTTCATGCCTTTCTCCTTCATCTCGATGATAGCATTGCGCACCGTCTTGGCACAGCCCTCAGTAAAAGTATTGAGGTTGAGATAGCCAAAACCGTTCTTCTGCAAGCCATAATAGGTCACGGCAGGCAACTGGATGGCACGGCGCGTGATCTTGAACTTCATATCCTTGTTCGTTGACGGACGGTGAATCTTCAGTTCGAAGGTTGTGCCGGCATCGCCACGCAGGTGGTTGCTGACATACTCATTGTCTTTCTTCGTCATATCCTCACCATCGATGGAGAGGATGATATCGCCCTTCTTCAGGCCAACCTCAGCAGCCGGCATGTTCTCGTAAGGCTCATCGATGCACACGCGGCCAATCTTGTAGTTGTAACGGATGAGTGAGCCGATACCCGCATACTTGCCCGTGAGCATCATCTTCACGTCACCGCTCTTGCTTGCCGGATAATACTCCGTGTAAGGGTCAAGACTGTGGAGCATAGCATTAATACCTGTGCCGACAGTGACGTCAGCATCCAGCGTGTCGACATACATCATGTCGAGGTTCTTGTAGATAGTGTTGAAGATATCGAGATTCTTCGCCACCTTAAAATAATGCTCGTCCTTCGTCTGGGCATAACCCATGATGCCCGTAAAGAGGCAGAGCAACAGCAGATATGTTTTTTTCATTGCTATAATAATTTCTCCGTTACTATATAATAGGTGCAAAGATACGAATAATCGCGTCCTTTCATGCGCTCAAAGCGGCAAAAATAAGTTTTTTGAAGGAAAATGATAAAAAAGTTACGAAAATGTTTGGTGGGTTCGCAAAATGTGTGTACCTTTGCAACCGCAAATCAGAAATGACGAGCACAATAACAAACAAAATGCTTCAGTAGCTCAGTTGGTTAGAGCACCTGACTGTTAATCAGGGGGTCGTTGGTTCAAGCCCATCCTGGAGCGCCTAAAGGGTTAGAGTTCTAAGAACTTTAACCCTTTCTTTTTGTCTTTATCAGATAAGCAACAATGTACAGACGACAATATCATCGGCATTCAATACCCGCAGAGCTATCCGAACTATGGGATGAAGAAAAGCGCGAGGGCCAAGCATACGACCGCATCATGCGCAACGAACTGCTGCACCACATCGACAACCTGATGCGGCAGCAGCTCACTGAGCACGAGCAGAGCATCGTAGAGCGTTACTTCGGCATCGGCTGCACGCCCCACCGCCCGGCACGTATCGCAGAGGACTTCGACATGACTGTCCGCGAGGTGGAGGATCTTGTGAAGGTTGCTATTGTCAAGCTTCGCCAGTGCGACTACGCCATCTATCTGTGGCAATATCTGCATGGGAAGAAGATATAGCCACATGGACCTCATTATGCCTCCTTGTATTTCCATTCATCTACTGTTCGCTTCTCCGTGGAGAAGTTGATGCCAACCTTGAAGATGCGGCGGCCATCATGCTTGAAAGGCAGCGAATAGTCCTTGGCATCAATCTGCTCCAAGGCTTTTTCCGCACTCTGATTCAACTTCAACTCCATGACAAAGATACTGTTCTTTGTCGAAACGAGCAGGTCGACACGTCCCCGGGCTGTCTTCACTTCCGCATGGATCGTGAAACCCAGGGTTATGAATATCGTATAGAGAATAGCCTGGAAGTAGTCCTCACGATTATGATGAATGTCATAAGGGAAACCGGCGAGGAAAGATTGCAATGCTTCCATCGCTGTATCAATATCGTCCTTGCGCATGGCAGCTCTGAACTGTACTGCAAAAGCCGTTGACCGCAGACCATACCGGGGAGCAATGTAGTTCAACATACTCCTGTTCAGTCCCATACGCACTTCCTCGTTGGGGTAGCCAAGGGTATAGATACCCTCATCATAGTCTTTTATGGTCAAATAGCCACTTTGATACAATACAGGAATGGGGTTGCTAATATTGTCTGTCGGGGTATCAAACTGATCCTCTGTAGCATCTATACCCTCCAATTGAGGCATATCGATATTGTTCTCCGTAAGCAGTTCCAACAAGAAGGTCGGGGTACCAGTAGCAAACCAGTAGTTGCTGAACTTCTTGTCATACAAAGCATTCAGCACGCTATAAGGATTATAGATGTTAGGACAGTGTGGCGTAAAATGATAGCCATCATACTGTTCCTGCATCTTATCCACTGCCTCATCAAAAGAGAGCCCGTTAACCTTCGCGAGCTCATTGAGACCCTCATGGAACGTATTTAAAATCTCTTCCTTTGTAAACCCACATATCGCACCGAACTCGTCATCAAGGCTGTAGTTTTTGATGTTATTCAGTTCACTGAAGATACTGAGCTGAGAGAACTTCGTGATGCCAGTGAGGAAGACAAAGCGAAGGTTACCTTCCTGCGCCTTCAACGGACTGAAGAAATCGCGCATGATGTCACGGATCTGAGCTTGCAGTTCCGGTTTATTATTGCTGTCAAGCATTGGCGCATCGTACTCATCGATGAGGACGACAACCTTCTGACCGGATGCTGTGACAGCGGTCTGAATGATGTTGTTTAAGCGATCTCCGTAAGCACTTCGGTCTATTGGATTGAGACCATAATAGAGTTCATAGCGGGACAAGAGAAGATCAAGTGTGGACTTTATTCGCTGTATTTCAAAGTATTTTCCACTGCTCAAATCGAGATGGATGACAGGATACTTCACCCAGTCCTTCTCCAACTTCTCGATGGCAAGCCCCTTGAACAGTTCCTTCTTCCCCTCGAAATAAGACTGCAAGGTCGTGACAAGCAATGACTTGCCAAAACGACGGGGACGGCTCAGAAAATTGTTCTTCGAGCCTTTAACGATCTTATAGATAAGGTCCGTCTTATCTATATAATATAAATCATTCTTCCGTATCTCCTCGAAGGTCTGTATGCCTATAGGGTATCTGTTCATAGCTTCTGTCTTTATAGGATCCTTTCTGCTTGCAAAGATAAGACTTTTATTGGATATACTGCAATCCTAATTGTAAGATTTGAATCTCTTTTAACGTACATCATATATAGACCATACATTTCAACCTGTTGGCGATGTTGACACAAAACATTAGTTGCTGGAGATTGACGTTAAAAGCATCCACCGTGAAGCCGCGAAGCGGCGTAACCATCTTTAAAATCATTAAGATCCGTGTGAGAAAAAGATCCGTGTGAGAATGACCTTAATGTGAACTGTGAATTGTGAACTGTGAATATCTCTCCACCGCCTCATCATACGTCATCCAGTCGGCATTATGCAGCTCACGCCCCACGCTCACCGGCTCGCCAAACGACTTAAAGTCTCCAAGCATCAAGAAGAACCTATGCAGTTGCAAATTTACGAAAAAGGATCAGAATAAACCAAATTTTCTATGAGAAAAGTTATCTATGTCTCTCAAATAGCTTCGGGACAAAGACAGATCGACCAATCTATGTACCGCTTAGAACGGTCCCCATTGCCAAATCCCGCCCCTACGGTGAACTGCCCACCCTACAAAAGTAACATGTTAACATATTAACAGGTAACATTAAGGTCGTTCCATACTCCGAATGCAGTTCCGGAGCAGCCGCGCAGCGTTCACAGTTCACAGTTCACATTAAGGTCCTTCCATACTTTCTCGCCAGCCGGGAGAAGACCGAGAGTCGATTTCGAATTAACATTCTTTACTATATATATTATTATATTAATAATATATTGTTAATATTATTATAATATAAGAACAATATTTATCTTTATTAAACTTCGGCATCTTCCGTCATCATGGGAACGACCTTAATGTTACCTGTTAATATGTTACTTTGTTACTTTTGCAGTTTATTGTTTTTCATTGCTATCATCTGTGGTTGATCTTTCCATCTGACATTGTAATCCACTAACCGTACATTTTATCCGTGTGAGAACGACCTTAATGTGAACTGTGAACTGTGAATTGTGAATTTCGGGATTGCGATTCCACTTAAATCACACCGCGATTACGATGGAATGGAGATGCGATAACGATGAAATGGAGATGCGATAACGGTTATTATCGCCCACGATCTCGGCAGAAGATGTCAAATGTTATGTAATTATGCATTAATGATGTGGAAAATTTAGGGGTAAATTTGTACAATCGCCAAAATAATAGTATTTTTGCAGCGGAAACGCGCGATAGCTACCTAATGTGTGGTATGTGCAAGCCCCAAAATGATATATATACAAAAACATAACATTAATATTTAAATCAATCATTTATGTGGTTAATCAATTCTCCGATTGGTAGAAAAGTGGTGATGTCTGTCACTGGCATCTGCCTCATCCTTTTCCTGACTTTCCACTGCTGCATGAATGTTGCCGCATTCTTCTCTGGGAATGCGTACAACACGATCTGCGCTTTCTTGGGAAGCAACTGGTATGCTGTAGTAGGAACGCTGGCACTTGCCTTCCTGGCTGTGTGCCACATCGTCTACGCGTTTATCCTTACCGCGCAGAACCGCCGCGCTCGTGGCCCGCAGCGCTATGAGGTGACAAGCCGCCGTCCTGAGGTGTCCTGGGCTTCGCAGAACATGCTCGTCCTGGGTATCATCATCCTCCTCGGCCTCATCCTGCACCTCTACAACTTCTGGGCTCACATGATGTTCGCTGAGCTCGCTGGCTGCCCCACTACTCCGGCTCCTACTGACGGTTTCGGCTGGATCCAGCAGACTTTCGCCAACCCCGTCTTCTCTATCCTCTACATCGTGTGGATGTGCGCCATCTGGTTCCATCTGAGCCACGGTTTCTGGAGCGCTATGCAGACGCTCGGTATCAGCGGTAAGATCTGGTTGAAGCGCTGGCAGACGATCGGCATCATCTATGTCTCGATCCTCATGGCTGTCTTCGTATTCCTCGTGCTCTCTTTCTGGCTCGGCTTCGCACCCAGCTTCAAATAAGGTGATAGCTGTTAGGTGTTAGGTGTTAAAGTGAACCTATAAGCTCACAACTCTTTAAATCATTAAACAAAATGACTCAGATAGATTCAAGAATTCCAGAAGGCCCCCTGGCCGAAAAATGGACCAACTATAAAGCTCATCAGAAACTGGTGAACCCCGCCAACAAGCGTAAGCTTGACATCATCGTCGTAGGTACAGGTCTGGCTGGTGCCAGCGCTGCTGCTTCTCTCGGCGAGATGGGCTTCCACGTAATCAACTTCTGCATCCAGGACTCTCCGCGCCGTGCTCACTCTATCGCAGCTCAGGGCGGTATCAATGCAGCTAAGAACTACCAGAACGATGGTGATGCCGTCTACCGTCTGTTCTACGATACCATCAAAGGCGGTGACTACCGTGCTCGTGAGGCCAACGTCTATCGTCTGGCTGAGGTCAGTGCCAACATCATTGACCAGTGCGTGGCTCAGGGCGTGCCTTTCGCTCGTGAGTATGGCGGCATGCTGGCTAACCGTTCGTTCGGTGGCGTGCAGGTGAGCCGTACTTTCTACGCCAAGGGTCAGACAGGTCAGCAGCTGCTGCTCGGTGCTTACTCTTCGCTGATGAAAGAGGTGCATCACGGCACTGTGGAGCTCCACACACGTACGGAGATCGAGGATATCGTCATCATCGACGGTCGCTGCCGTGGCGTCATCGCCAAGAACCTCGTAACAGGCAAGCTCGAGCGCTACTCCGCTCACGCTGTATGTCTCGCTACCGGTGGTTACGGCAACACTTACTTCCTCTCTACCAACGCTATGGGCTGTAACTGTACAGCTGCTATCCAGGCTTACCGTAAGGGCGCTTGGTTCGCTAACCCCTGCTTCGTGCAGATCCACCCGACTTGTATCCCTGTACACGGCGACAAGCAGTCGAAGCTGACTCTGATGTCAGAGTCTCTCCGTAACGATGGCCGTATCTGGGTACCAAAGAAGTTGGAGGATGCCAAGAAGCTGCAGCGTGGTGAGCTCAAGGGCCGCGACATTCCTGAGGAGGACCGCGACTACTACCTCGAGCGCCGTTATCCTGCCTTCGGTAACCTCGTGCCTCGTGACGTGGCTTCACGTGCTGCTAAGGAGCGTACCGACAAGGGCTATGGCGTGAACAACACTGGCCTGGCTGTATTCCTCGACTTCTCTGAGGCTTTCCAGCGTCTCGGCCGCGATGTCGTTGACCAGCGCTACGGCAACCTCTTCGATATGTACCAGGAGATCACCGACGTCGATCCGCACGAGAACCCGATGATGATCTTCCCCGCTATCCACTATACCATGGGTGGCCTGTGGGTCAACTACGAGCTGCAGACAAACATCAAGGGTCTCTTCGCCCTCGGTGAGTGCAACTTCTCCGACCACGGTGCTAACCGCCTCGGTGCTTCCGCACTGATGCAGGGTCTGTCCGACGGTTACTTCGTCATCCCTTACACCATGCAGAACTATCTCTCCGACCAGATCCAGGTGAAGAAGCCGAGCACAGACGCTCCTGAGTTCGTAGAGGCTGAGAAGGGTGTGCAGGCTGAGATCGACCGTATCATGGACATCCAGAACAAGCAGACCGACAAGTCGAAGCTGAAGAGTGTCGACTCTATCCACAAGGAGCTCTACAACATCATGTGGAACTACGTCGGTATGGCCCGTAACGAGGAAGGCCTGAAGAAGGCGCTCGCTATGCTGAAGGACGTGCGCGAGCAGTTCAACACCTGCGTGCGTGTGCCGGGTTCTAAGGAAGGCCTCAACGTCGAGCTCGACAAGGCTATCCACCTCCGCGACTTCATCCTCATGGGTGAGCTCATCGCTTACGATGCTCTCGAGCGTAACGAGAGCTGCGGTGGCCACTTCCGCGAGGAGAGCCAGACTGAGGATGGTGAGGCTAAGCGTGACGACGAGCACTACATGTACGTCGCTTGCTGGGAGTACAAGGGCGAAGACCAGGCTCCAGTGCTCTACAAGGAAGACCTCAACTACCAGTACATCAAGGTGCAGACGCGTAACTACAAGAGCTAAAGCCTCCCCCAGCCCCCTCCCGTAGAGGGGGTGAGGAGCGCTAATAAACAACATATTAAATTCAGAATACAAAAACATGGATACAAATATTAGTTTCACGCTGAAGGTATGGCGTCAGAATGGACCTAAAGCAGAGGGTCACTTCGACACCTTTGAGATGAAGGACATCCCTGGCGACACTTCGTTCCTCGAGATGCTCGACATCCTCAACGAACAGCTCATCGAGGGCGGCAACGAGCCTTTCGTCTTCGACCACGACTGCCGCGAGGGTATCTGCGGTATGTGCTCCCTCTACATCAACGGTCATCCCCACGGACCTGCACAGGGCGCTACAACCTGCCAGCTCTACATGCGCCGCTTCCACGACGGTGATGTCATCACCGTGGAGCCCTGGCGTTCAGCTGCTTTCCCAATCATCAAGGACTGCATGGTAGACCGCTCCGCATTCGACAAGATCATCGCTGCCGGTGGCTACACCAGCGTGCGTACTGGTCAGGCTCAGGATGCCAACGCTATCCTTATCTCTAAGGATGCTGCCGACGAGGCTATGGACTGCGCTACCTGCATCGGCTGCGGTGCTTGTGTCGCTGCCTGCAAGAACGGCTCAGCCATGCTCTTCGTCTCTTCCAAGGTCAGCCAGTTCGCTCTCCTGCCCCAGGGCCGCGTAGAGGCTGCTCGCCGCGTGAAGAACATGGTGGCTAAGATGGAGGAGCTTGGCTTCGGTAACTGCACCAACACCCGCGCCTGCGAGGCTGAGTGCCCGAAGAACGAGTCGATCGCCAACATCGCTCGCCTCAACCGTGAGTTCATCAAGGCTAAGCTCGCCGACTAACATTCGCACAGACACCATCTAAGGCAGCATATCGCCACGATAAGCCGCCGGGTGGAATCTCGGGAATAAGCTTTCATCGGCTTATTCCCTTTCTTTTTTGGCCGTAGCGGAAACTTACCGATAGCAGTAGCGCAATCGCGTCACATATGAGGCGGAAACGCGACGCATACGAGGCGGAAACGCGTCACATACGAGGCGGAAACGCGACACATACGAGGCGCGATGATATCTCACTCTTACCCATTAAAAACTCTATGAAAATCTTGCCAAAAATTTGTTCCTTCAAGAAAAAATGCCTACCTTTGCACAACCGATTAGATATTGCCTTCGTGGCACCATCTAACAACGATTGGACTTGTAGCTCAGTTGGTTAGAGCAACAGACTCATAATCTGGAGGTCCTAGGTTCAAGCCCTAGCTGGTCCACAGTGATAATCAAGCACTTACGAATTTCTCGCAAGTGCTTTTTTCATGCCTGCGTAAACAATGCGTAAACAAACGAGTTGAGTCTGCTATTTTGCATCATGGATAGTCATGGAGTTTCAGTGACAAGATAAAGCCTTTTTAATGCCAATTAACCATGCAAACATCAAGAATAATATTAAAAACATATAAAATCGTATTTATTCTACAGATATTGCACTACTTTCTACTCCTTGAAATATTTTTTTTGTATTTTTGTAGCAAAATTACGATAACGGATAAAATATTGCGGTATGATACGAGATTTTTGGGTAAAGAACTATCTTTCCATTCGCGACAAGCAGGAATTAAGTTTCGTGGCCAAGGGACCATCTTCGGGACTTGTCACTGAAGTTGTTGATGGTGTGTTCTTGTACAAGTTAGGCATCCTATATGGTTCAAACGCTTCTGGTAAGTCGAATATGCTGATTGCCATGAACGAGGTGTTCCGTCTTCTGGTCATGTCAAAATCGGATGCTACTGTCGAAATTGGCGGTTGCATACCCTTTGTGCTCACCAAAGATGAGCCAACAGAAATGCATGTATCATTCTATGCCGATGGCACCCGATATGACTACGATGTCAAGTTCAACAACAAACACATTCTGAGTGAAGCTTTGTACTATTACCCGAACAAATCAAAGTCTCTGTTCTATGAGCGCAGTTTTGTGGGTGAGAATGTACAGGCTGACATCAAGTTTGGTGCGAGTCTCAAACTGCAAGTCAAGACACAGGAAAGCATCCGCGAAAACACGCTGAACAACCACAGCGTATTGTCCGTTTGCCGAAAGGCAGCCTTGAAAGAAGACATTGCTCCGTTCAATGCGCTTCATGCTTGGATAATGGATAACTACCACGAGATAGATGGTGATGGAGACAAAGGCATTGTTGAGATTTTGAAGGATGCTTATAGTAATCCTAAGAAGCGTAAGTTCTATAACACCATGCTCCAGAAGGCCGACTTGAACATTTTGGAATATCGTCCTGTTGTTGAAGACCGCTTTGTGCCCAATGATTTCCGCGAGCGTATTCAGAAGGAGAATATCCCAGAGGAGATGAAAGAAGTTCTGTTGAAGCCAACTACAGATTCCATCACTTTCTTGAACCATTCCGACAATGGCGATTTTGACATTCCTCTCAGATGGCAGTCAAAGGGTACGCAGAAGTACATCCGCATTCTCGATGCATTATACGATTTGATAACAAGTCCTCACGTGTACTATCTTGATGAACTGGGAGAGGATCTGCACAACGACCTGTTGTACTACTATCTCAATGTCTTCATCTTTAACTCTGATAAGTCGCAGCTGGTTATCACGAGTCAGGAGACCACCCTCCTTTCGCAGGACATGATTAACGAGAACAGAGGTGTGGTTTGGTTCGTCGAGAAGAACAAGGAGACTGCTTCATCCGAATATGCCCGTGGCGACTCCTTCGGTTTGCACAAGAACCTATCGCTTTACAATTCTTACCGCATTGGCAGATTGGGTGCCAAGCCAGAACTTGGTAGTATCTTTATAAATCTGGTGGACTGATATGGGAAAGCTACGACAGACAGCACTCATTCTGGGTGAAGGGCCAACGGAATTCTTCTATTTCAAGTCCCTTTGCGACGTATTCAAGCGTCTGACTATCAAACCGGATTATCCGAAGCATACCAACATCAAGGAACTGGCAGCCAAGATAGCAGAGGGTGTAGCAATGGGTTACAGCCATATCTTCTGTATCATCGACATGGACACGAAGGACAAGGAGCCAGAGCGTTCACAATACCAAAAGCTAAAGGCGAAGTATGCCAAGCCCATCGACAAGCCCAAGAAAGGTATCTACTGTAAGGTAGAGTTCTTCGAGACTCACCGCTGCACAGAACTATTCTTTCTCTATTATTTCCGCTACACCTCACGTCCATATGAAGAGCAGGTGCCTTTGCTCAAAGACCTGAACCAATGTGTCGAGTATCGGAAAACGATAGAGTTCTTCATCAAGACCAAAGGACTACATGGTTACTTTGAGCAAAACGGAGGCAGTTTTGAAAAGGCTATCGCTAATGCCAATCGCTCAATGGATGAGGTGCAAAAAAATGGCCGAGATTATACTTACTCAGAACTGGGAAGATTGATGAAGGAGCTGAAGGAATTGTAAGTAGTGTAGACTATCGCTTGCTAAAAAAATATACGATTATGAAGAAAACATTAAAGAAATTTCTAAATGAACTTAAAAGCAATAAGTCATATTTGCAATCACTAGTGTCCACTAAACTTCATTAACAATAGACATAAGTTGTTGAATCAGAACATAAAACATTCAATTAATCGACTCTATGGGTTAGAATCGAGCAGCATTATTGAAAGTAATGAACTGTAAGCTATCTGAGCAGATTGTTGGAGTTGACGTATCATGAATGAGCAAAATAGCTTGTTTTGATGTCGATATTTCAACTACTACTTATAGATTGTAATCAAAATTAAATGTTAAATATTTAAGTGGACACAAGTGATTTGCAATATATATTAGCTTTTCTGTCTTTTGCTTATATAATGACCAGCTACGAAGATAATTTGAAATGCTTGTTTGACGAAATGGTCATGCCTATCCTCTCTGAATTTAGAGCAAATATGTTTAGCTTCGTAATAGTTTGCATTTTAGTGTTTGTTGTCGCGTCTGATATAAAGCGTAAATGGAGTTATCGTTATAGATTCAGTGGACGATGGATCTTCGTACTTTTCTGGATTCTATTTGTAACATTGAGATACCGATTCTCTGGATTGTACAATTATGTTCCATGGCTTTGGCTTGTGTCTTATGTTGACATTTGTATTGTTGCTGGACTTTCCTATCTCATTGTAGCAATCACAAATAAAATTAGAATAAACGCTAATAAACAAGATAGCATATGCACTCAGGTAGATGGAATTATAAGAGATTGGCCGATAGAAGGTAAAAATGAGGATATTTTTGATCTGGCAGAAGAGGCTAAAAAGATTGCTAGTGAGATTTTGTCTTTGGACAAGTCTAAAACATGGAGTCTGGCAATTACGGCTCAATGGGGCGCAGGAAAGACTTCATTCTTGAACCTAATCAAGGAGAACTTTTCTGACAATGATTTTGAGATTGTGTATTTCAATCCACGTGATAGTAAATCATATCAGACTATCCAAGAAGACTTCTTCAGTCTGATTGCTTGTGTGTTGTCAAAATACGATAGTGGGTGCAGTAGTGTAATGAAAGATTACATGTCATCTCTACAATTGATAGATAATAGAGGAGTAGTTGAAAGAGTAATGAGTTTTTATAGGATATGGGATAAGGAGGACTTAAAAGATAAACTGAAGAAGTCTTTTGCTCATATTGAGAAAAAGGTTTTAGTTCTTATTGATGATTTTGACAGATTGTCGAAGGAAGAAATACTTGAAGTACTGAAGTTGATAGATAGTAATGCGGCTTTTACTAATCTTGTTTTCCTGACGGCATATGATAAGAACCAGGTTAATAAAGCACTTGGAGAAAGCAATAATACAGATGATGCATGCTTTGTGGACAAATTCTTCAATTTAGAATTTGTTATTCCATCACGTCCGTATTCTTACATTACAAATTACATAAGTGACAAACTGTGCAGCAAGTTGGATGCAAAAGCACACGAAGCATCTTCCATAAAGAAAACCTTAAATGATGTAGAGAACATTCTGAAGGAATACTTGCCAACTTTGAGAGATGCCAAAAGATTTATCAACCAATTCCTCATGGACTATAAGTTGGTAAGAGGTGATGTAAAACTATACGAATATGTTTTGGTTCAGTTGATAAAATATAGATATCATGACGAGTACACTAAACTGTTCAGAAAGCAATATATAGAAGCAGGTGGGTTCTTCTCTAGTAGACAACTTTATTATTTGAAGAAAGATATAGATGAAGAATGCATGATTAAATCTTTACTTGTGAAACTATTCCCTGAACAAAATGAAAGAAGTGGATATCATGGAGAAACTTACAAGCATATCTTTGATGCACAAAGTTTTGACAACTATTTTGTAAACCAGATATATGGTACTATGCGTATCAGCGAGATGGAATCAATCTTCCATTGTACAACAACTGAGGCATACAGAAAGATTGATGAATGGGTAAAAAACGAGAATCAATTGAACGACATTATAGCTTATCTGTATAGTTTTGATATGGATTCGTTTAATAGTGGCGAGTACTATCTAAGATTTGCCGATGTCATTGCTTATCTTGCAGTTAAACGGCCTGAATCAAAGGGATATTGGTTGTTTATGAGATTGATACATCTCTCCAATCTTGAAGGCTATGACAGAAAGTATAATCTTGATATGGAGATCTATAAACAGCGGCTTTTGGAAATAATTGTAGATGTAGAAAAAGATGGTAATCTTAAATTAGCTAGACTTATTCATTCTGCCTTTCAAACTCATAAGATAGAAGAAGATGAACAACTCATCAAAGATGCTGATGTTTGGCCAAGCATTAAGAATCAGTTTCTAATAGTGTGTCCTGAGTTTGATGATTTGCAGGTTATGAAAAGATGGTTGTATGATTGTATTGATCATATGGAACAGCCATCTCGCCGCATCATATTGGATAGAGATTGCCTTGATGCCTGCAGACAACGAATTATTGCTCATCCCGATATTTATTTTAAAGGCTTTGTATTCTTGGGAGGTATGTCATCTAATCCTGAGTTCAACACAATTGCATGTGAGCCATTCTGGAATCAGATTTTTGAAAATGCAACAGAATTTGAAAAGTTTATTTCCGATTGTGAAACTAACGGAGTAGAGAATATGAGCCTTGTTAGAAACTTCTGGGAACTATATAAAGCGAACAAATACAATCAGATAGAATTTGATAATCAAGGTAATGTCCAAGAAAAAATTGACTGCGGTTTGAATAAAGAGGCGAATTTGTTAAAGCAAGGTCAAAAAATTTGGTTTGAAATCAATTCGTTAACTCATATTACAGATGAATCGTCTCAAGAAGAAATAAAGGAACGAATAGGTGTTGTTCAAGAAGCAATAACAAAAATAAATGAGATTAATTTGAACATTGCATGGTTATTTGATATTAGGAAAGAACTTGGTACAATTCTTAGCTCTTTGAACAGCCGATTAAGATTGTAGCATAAATCTTTACGCTGTTTGAAGTTAATTAGAAAAACAGTGAAAAAAAACAAATTAGCAAATTACATATCAATTTTTGATAATAGAAAGAGCTATATAATGACATTATCTCATTATTTTATACAGATTGCGCCAAAATATATCTTTATTATTTGACGTAATCTTATATTTTCATTCACTAGTGTCCCGTTAAAACGAGACGATTTAAATATAAGTTATTAAAATAGAATGATTTAGACTCGATATTTCTTGTATACGATTTGAATTGATGATATTCATCCATATACGAGAAAAGGCTTGCGTAAACAATGCGTAAACAGAATATAAAAGCATTAAGTGATAATATCGCTCGGTGGGTACCGCCTGTAGCGCTGTTATGGTACCGCTGTTTTATGCGGACAAATATTTCATATCACTCTTGTGGTACCGCTCATATTTAGTTGTCATAACATTGTTCCTTGA
>Ga0256406_1001702_pt1 | contig 34400 bp, 36 predicted proteins | sample RumenRJG_03DNA_FD_185986 | JGI IMG/M metagenome (GOLD analysis project Ga0256406, IMG submission 185986) | Bovine rumen microbial communities from Lethbridge, Alberta, Canada - RJG_03 | ecosystem: Host-associated > Mammals > Digestive system > Stomach > Rumen | place: Canada: Alberta | collected...
CAGCAGAACAGCGAGCAGGCCATCCGGCAGGCCATCCAGACGGCGGACATCCTGACGACGGAGCAGAAGCAGATGGCGCTCATGATCCTCAACGCGAAGAAGTTCGATCCGGAGAAAACCTGGTCTACGATGTCGCACATGAACAGCACGAAGAATGCTGTCTGGCAGGAAATCGGCTACAACAAGGAGGCCGAGCTTGCCCTCAAGCTCTGGAAATCGCAGATTGGGAATCTCGGGCGCATCTCGCGCGGCGAGATGTCGGTCTACGATGTCATGAATTCGCAGATGAAGGAGCAGCAGGCGATGGCCAATCAGGCGGATGTCGCCGCGAAGCAGGCACAGAAGCTCGAAGACCGGTCCGCGACCCGGCTGACGGCCATCCAGGATGTCGTCGATGCGTCGAACAATGCGGAAGGCTCGGATCAGATCCTCCAGGCAGGGAATCATCTTGCGGCCATCGACGCACAGAACAGCATCGACGCGAATGTTGCGGCTGCCAACTATTACCAGTCGAAGATCGCGGACATGCAGGCGGAGAACGCGCGGCGGGCAACGGCTGCCGCGAAGGATGTGCAGACCGCGAACGCGATTGATGAAACACTCAATCAGATGGTGCGGAACGGCGACATCTCTGCGAGCTTCGCGCGCACGCTGACCGACCTTGATAACTGAAGCGAGGTGTTTTCGATTGTATCGCTTGAAATTCTCGCGGCTGCACCTTGCCGTCCTGACGCTTGCGGCAATCTCCGGCCTCCTGCTCCTTTTCCCTGATACGCTCTTCTCGGTTGCGCTTGCTGCCGACAATTCAACCATCACCAATGGGGACAGCGTTTTCGGGTCGTATGGCGGCACGTGGGGGCCGCAGCTCCAGCATCTCGCGGGTGCCATCTTCCAGATGGCACGGATCATCTCCATCATCATGGTCTGCGCTGGCGGCATGATGGTCGCGCTCGGCATCGAGGACGGAAAGAAGGTCGTCTGGAACTATATCCTCGGTGCGGGCCTTGCGCTCAACATCGGCTCGTTCCTGTTCGGCGGGCTTGCCATGACGGACGGGTTCGAGGCGGTTGATTCGTCTGCCGCTTCGGACAACAAGTTCGACATCACGATTGCGGGCGCGGATGACGCCAACAAGCCCGGTGATTCGGGGAACTTCAATATCCTCGGGGACTTCATGAACTACTATGAGAAGTCCATCATCGGTCCTGGGGCTGCGCGCATCGTGCCGATCGCGTTCAACCTCACGATCATCCTCACGGCCATCGACGCTTCCATCAAGCTCTCGATGGACCTCATCAGCGGCGACAAGATCAAGTTCCTCGTCTCGACGTGCCTCAAGACGGGCTTCCTGCTGTTCCTCATCCACAACTGGTTCGGCGGGACGGGACTCAACCTCATGGGGGCTTTGGGCGAGGGCTTCCAGTCCATCGGCTTCGCCGCAGGCGGTGCGCCCGAAGGGACGCTCCAGCCGAACAGCATCGTCAATAACGGCATCGCGATGGTGATGTCCATCTGGGGGCCAATCACGAAGAGCTTCAGCATCATGTCTCCGCTGAACTCCTTTGTCCAGCTCCTGCTGCTGATTCCGGTTGTCATTCTCGTATTCCTGACGGGCATCGAGATCTTCATGGCGCGGATCGAGTTCTACACGATGGCCCTCATCACGATCCCGCTGATCCCGTTCGGGTCGCTCAAGCAGACGAACTTCCTCTTTGAGAAGGCCATCGGGGCGATGTTCAACCTCGCGGTGAAGCTCTCGGTCATCTGCTTCCTGCAATCGGCCATCATGAAAATTTTCGGGGACTATGCGGAGTCCATCGCGAAGGCGACGGCTGCCGACAAGGGCGCGGTATCCATCTCGATGCTCCTGCAGCTGCTCCTCGTGACGCTCATCATGTACTTCCTCGTCAAGAAGATCCCGGAACTGGTGACGGGGCTGCTTTCCGGCAACCCTGCCCTCAACGGCGGCAGCATGATGCAGCAGCTCAAGGGCGCGGCATCTGGCGGCGCACAGGCGGCGGGTGCGATGCTCTCCGGCGGTGCGGCCATCGCGGGCAAGGGCATCGCCGGTGCGGTGTCCGGCGCAAAGGCCGGGTTCAAAGCCGCTGGCGGCGGTGGTGCGGGTGCTATTATGGGTGCTGTCGGTGCTCTCGGCGGCGGTTTAGCCGGTGGTGCCATGGGCGCAGGCGGGCTGATGAAGGGCGCGGCGACCTCGGCTGCCGCGAAGGCCATGCAGCCGTTCAACCGCGGCGTCAATGCCGTCACGAACCCGATGAACGGTGTCACGGCGGGCAAGTCGAAGTTCAACCTCCAAGCCCCCGGCTATGGTGAAGGCGGCGGAGGCGGTGTCGGCAGCGGCGGCGGTGACGGCAGCGGCAATGCCGCACGCGACGGCAGCAAAGACGGCTCGACGACGCCGAACAATCAGGAGCGCGGGAAGTCCGCCGCACAGGAAATCGGGCGCATGTTCGGCCCTGGCGGGGCTGCGCTCAAGGATGTCGGCGGTGCGCTGAAAGGGAAACTTGAGAAAACAGCTTTAGGAAATAAAGTTAGTGACGCTATGCAGTTTGTTCCTTCCGCGAAGGCGAAGATGGCTCAAAAAATGTCGAGCATCACGCCGGATGCCGTCAAGAATTTTGCTCATGAATACTCTTCGTCGATGAAGGCGTATTCCACGCCGAAGCCACCTGCTGGCGAAGGTGGTGCTGGCGAAGGCGGTGCGCCGAAAGTTTCCAGCGAATCGAAGACGAGCACACAGGAATCCACGAGCGAAAAGCCAAAGACGGAATAACCCTATCGAGCAGGATTTCCTGCTCTTTTTTGTATCGGCAGGGGAAAATAATTATTATTAAAATAATGAATAACTATTGTATTCTTCCTCTGCTTGTGCTATTCTATCTATAGATAATAAATAAATATTTTTATAATGAAATCCACACAGGAAAATCCTGTCATGTTATACTAGGAATAAACCAATGGAAAGGGGTAAGGACCTATGTTTGAAGGGCTGAAAAAGGATTGGAACGAGTCTTGCTTTCAGGTATTGCTGAAAGACCCGAATAAATATAAAAAAGACCGTCCCGATGATTATGATAAATTAGTAAAGGAAATTCCAAATGCCGAGGAACGCATTGCAAAGGCTATCCGTGACAAAGAGGAGCGGGATGCGGCGGCGATCGAGTACAACAAGAAGATCCACGGGAAGGGCTATCAGGTCGTGAGCGGGCGTCTGCTCGACCATTTCTCCGAGGACAACCTCGACCGCCTATACCGCACGTTCGCGCCGGAGCTGTCGGCTGCCATCGAGCGCGCGGGGAAGATGCCGGACTATATCGACAAGATCGAGTACAAGGGGCTGTATGCCGAATTGTCGCGGCAGTATGAAATCCTCCAGAAGCGGTACAACACACTCTGCCAGAAGCTCGGGAAGTATGAGGACGTGCCGTATGAGCTGGAGGAGGTCGAGGTCAAGGAGGAGCCGAAGCAGCCGGAGAAGCCGAAGGAACGCGGAGGACGATGAGCTGTGCCGAAAGTATAATCAAAAGGAGGAGATGCCGTCATGAGTGATGAGAAGGAGTATCCATTGATTCTTCTGCCAGAATATCTGCAAGAAGATATCCGGCGGCTGGATGAGAATCCTGTGCCTTTGCGGAACGATATGTTCAGCGATAACCTCTATGCGGACCTGAATTGGGCGGAAATCGGCGAAGAAATCAGCCCGTCCTGCCTGAAATTCCTTCGGAAAAAGTATTTGGATCCTGATTATGTTCCATTGGCACAGAGAACCTGAAAGGAGAATTTCTCTCGAACAAGTTGATTGAGAAGAACCGCGAGGTGTATGAGGCATTGGCTGACAAATGAGAGGCTTCGGGCATGATTGTGGGTGAATGATCGGCACTCCTGACCTTGTGCGCGTGATGCTGGTAAACAATATCGGGTGTGTTTAGAGTAGAGGGTTTGAGTTATGGTAAAAGAACATTATGAAACAGAACGGGAAGGGCAGCTTGCGTTCTATCAGACATTCCTTCCGCGTATCCATCCATCTTTGCCGCTGGATGCTATCCTAGCGGATGATAACGATGGCGTACTGAATGGGAATCTTCTGGAATTCAAGCTGCGCATCAGCAACCTGAACGCTGCTTTATTCCAATGCATCAAATATCTCTCCGCACGGCGTATCAAAGGCAAGCCGGTGCCTGCCAACATCCTCTTGATAGATCTGAATGATGCACAGGCCTATCTTTACCATGCGGCGGATTATCTGGCTGATATTGAGAAGGTCTATAGCGGCGGAGCTTCTAAAGATAATAAGAGCTATGCTGCTGCACCGTATCTTGGAAAATATGCGTATAGTGAAGAGAAGGGAGCAAGCAAACTTATCCAGCTTCTCAAGGAAAAGTCTTTCATCAAGATTCATCTGGATGAGAACTGCATCGTCGGCTGGGCATCCGCTTTTTATCGTGCCGTGCCATCGGCCCGCAAAGAGGACTTCATCGGGGATGATACGGGAAAGCACAAGACCATCGGAGAAATCCGCGAGCCTTCGGTATTCAAGGAGTATATCTATCCGTATATCGGAAAAACGAATGTGAAGTTCCAGTATCTCATGGACAAGCTCAACGATACGCTCCAGAAGAAGAATCTTGGAGCATTCTATACGCCGGAACTCTATGCGGAGAAATCCCATGAGCTGCTCCGGAAAGCCATTGCCCGCGTTCCCAAAGGGAATGACTATATCATCCTTGACCGATGCGCGGGGACGGGAAACTTAGAGAAGACGCTGCCGGATGAGATCCTGTCGCATTGCATCCTTTCTACCGTGGAATATTATGAGTACAAGGTCTTGCAAGAACTTCTCGGCACGAAAGTCCGGCATATCGTTCCGCCTGTTGAGGCAAAAGATACGTTCCAGGCGGGACTAGTGCGCGGTGCGGATGCCTTGAGCAAAGCCTATATCGACAATCCCGTCATCCGGGAGTTCGTCGATAATCCGAACTGCACGGTCATCCTGTTCGAGAATCCGCCGTATGCGGAGACGACGAGCATCGAGCATCAGAAAAAACATAAGGGGAAGAAATCTTCCCTATGGAAGCAGAGCTATGTGATGCAGGCGATGCGGGAGGACAAGAATTTATCTGGCACCGTATACAATGATCTCGGCAATCTCTTCATCTGGTCGGCTTTCCATTTCTACCTCCGGCAGCCGACGGACAGTTATATCGTTTATTCTCCGGTCAAATACTGGAAGGCACAGCATCTCATCGACCGCGAGTTTCTTCAAGGGTTCGCCTTCAATCGGAAATTCTTCCATACCAACATTGAAGCGTGCATCATGGTTGCTCTTTGGGGGCAGAAGGAAACTGTCCTCGATGAAATCTCATTGGATGCCTATAATATCGTTCATTCCAGATTGGTAAAAGAGAAGGTCTTGCCTGTGCGGCGCGTGCATAGCCTATATAGCGCAAAATACTATGATAAACGCACTTTTTCTGATGATACCGAAGGCGGAATCTTTGCGGAGTTTGACGGGACGGAAGCCAGCCCTTCCCGTCCATCTGTGCGTATCAAGCCTATCTCGAATCCGAATATCTTAGGGTATCTTGTCATCAAAGGAGCAAATTTTGATAATCCGGACAGCTGTGTCCATCTGACGACCGTCGGTGCCTATGATGCCAATGGCTTTTATCTGCGGTCGGATAATTATCTTGAGAAACTGCCGATGTTCTGCGCTTCCCGCTATATCACGTATAACCGCGCATGGACAGAGCGCGCCCGCATCATGAAATCTGGCGATGGTGCCGCTCGTTTCGAGAAAGATGCATCCTCCGGCAAGCTCGACCAATGGCTGCGCAAATGCCTGCTTTTCACCTGCTTAGAAATGCAGAATCACATGCGTTCGTTTCATGGGTCTGACGGCCACTTCTATCGTAATGAACTCTGCCTTGATACGACAAATGGGGAAACGATTGCTTCCCATGATTTAGAAACGCTGTTCAAGGATGATACTGAAAAGAAACTTTTCTCACAATGGGACAATCTGCTGGCTGCCATCCAGCAGACCGATGAATATCAAAGCCAACTGACGTATGGTATCTATCAGATTCATGCCGAGATTGATACGTTCCATTTGGATGAGGAATCCGGCAAGAAGGTCTATCATCACGTGGTGGTTCATTCCGCTTTGCGGACTATCAAGGAACTGCTCAAAGATTACTACAACACGGAAATCGTGCCAACTCTCTTCACCTACGAATTCTTGAAGTAAAGAGCGAAAAAGACGCGATGTTTTGTTTTCCCTTTTCGGGTACAGTTTAGATACTGTATGCGGAAAGGGGTTTTTTTATGCGCGGCATCCGTTCGGTTCTCCTGCTTGTACTCCTGCTCGTGCTCTGCGCGCCGACGCTCGCGGCAGCGCATGAGGTGACGTATATCGGCGATCCCGAGGTGGACAGCTCGTTCATGGAGAAGTGGGCATCGCCTGTCTCGGGAGCGTATACCATCACCGGCAAGTGGGGCGAGCAGCGCTCCGATCATACGCACATGGGCATCGACATCGCGCCGAACGGCGATGCGGCGGGCGCGCCTATCTTTGCGGTCGCGGATGGCGTCGTAAGAATCTGCACGGATGATCTCTATCATGCGTTTTTCGGCTGGGTCGTCATCGACCATGGCGGCGGCTATGAAACGTGGTATGGCGATCTGGACGGTTTCAATGGGCAATGGGGCGGTCATCCGCTGCCCTTGAATTCTCCTGGCACGCGCGTGCATAAGGGCGAGGTCATCGGCTATCTGATGGGCGATGGGACTTATGTAGTCGGTGGCGCGAAGTCCACCGGCCCGCATGTGCATTTCGAGGTACGGCTGAACGGGGAATCGCTCCCGCCGTCCTACTATGCGGGTTTCGGCGACTGGATAGCTGGCGATCCGTCGTCGTTCCAAGATCAGGCGGCAGGGAAGGCGTTCGTTTTCAATGCGGAGTCGTTCATCAAGTTCCTCGATCCGCTCCGCAAGGCCATCGACCAGATTGCGGAAATCTGCGTCAAGGGGCAGCATCTCGTCGTCGGCATCGTGCAATGGGTGCTCATCACGCTCATGACGATCGACTTTGCCATCACGGCGATGCTCTCGACGGTCGATTCCCAGCAATGGAGCGGCGGCAAGAACACGTTCATCCGCTGGTTCGTGCTGAAGTTCCTACTCTATCTCTTCCTCATCTACGTCGTCACGCATTGGGCAGGGTTCGTCGCGAACGAGGCGCGCGATCTCTTCATGAATTCCGGCGCGGCGGTCGCGGGGTCGGATCTCAAGACGGTTTCGAAAGCCGTCGTCGATCCTTTCGGTATCATTGCGACGGGCGCGAAGATATGTGATCCGGTGTTCAAGGTGCTCACGAGCGTTGACAGCATCGTGGGGCAGGGCGACCTCATCGGGCGCATCGCCCGCTCGCTCATGGCTATCGTCACGATCGGTGTCGTCATGATCTCGTTCTTCCTCATCGCGATGCAGGTTGCCTTCGCCTATATCGAATTCTATATCGTCATGCTGTTCAGCTTCGTCAACTTCATGTTCGCGGGGCTTCAGAAGACAAGGCATCTTGCCGCACGCGGCCTCAACGGCGTCTTCTCGGCGTCCATCAAGCTCTTCTTCTGGTGCTTCTTCGTCATGTGCCTCCAAAGCTCGCTCTACAGCATCCAGGTGAACGGGCTGACGCAGATGAACAATTCGATGTTCATGACGAACGGGAGCTTCAGCAGCCTCGACCAGATTGCGTATGCCATCGGCGAGGTGGAGTCCGGGCATCGCGCGGATGTCTACAATGACGGCAATCCGCGCGGCGGACGGGCAGCGTATGGCACGTATCAGCAGATGCCGGAGTTCTGGGATGGGCGCGTCGAAGATTGGAACAGCCGAAATGGGAATATGTCTACAGAAGAACTGCTTGCTTATTCGCTGCAAGGCGATCCTCCCAATTCGCCGCATGCACAGTATGGCGTTACCTATTACGGATGGAATCCTGCGTTGCAGGAAGGCGTCTCGCTCATGATGATGCAGGACTACCTGAACGAGAGCAACGGGGATTACCGGTATGTCGCGACACGGTGGCTCGGCGCGATGAGTGATGAATACTGGGCGAAGGTCTGCCAGGCTGGCGGGCAGCGGAAGAAGGTCACGGAACTCAACATCGCCGTCGCGCTCAAGCTCATCCTCTGCTGCCTCATGTTCGTCTTCATCGGCGACCGCATCGGCCAGCGGATCATGAAGACGTTCGGCGGCGGCAACGGGTTCCTGTTCACGAACTAAGAAAGGAGTTTTAGTCATGAAGTGGTATGAGAAGTTCCTGATCGTCCCGCTCGTGCTTGCGACGGGGTGGTCGTTCGGGTGGTCGTCTACCATCATCTACGCGCACCATCATCACCATCATCCGGTGCCAGGCGTAGACAAGCCGTTCGATCCCGCGAATTACTGGACGGAGGATACGATTTCCGTGCCAGATTCCGCGCCATCGCGGTATGCGCTCAAAGACCTTGCCGCAAACGGCTATCAGGTCTATGACAAGAATCGGCATCTCAAAAGCATCGAGACAGTCAAAAATTATGTGGGCCAGCTCCAGATGGTGCTCGCGCAGCTCGGCGTGCTCCGCGACAAGAGCACGATGTTCTCGGCGGGAACGACTTCCCAGATGAAGCAGGATCTTGCCGACATCTCGGATGCCGTATATACCGGCTCGACCAAGGTTGCCTTCTCGGATGAGCTTGCCAGCCCTTATTTCCATGAAGCCAGCGAGGACGGACGGCTCGCCATCACGCCGAGCGATTCCGGCTCGTATCTTTCGCAGTCGGCATGGCGCGCCCAGCAGATGGCAGCGGCATCGGACTACATGGGGCAGGCCGAGGAGAACCAGAAGAACCTCCTGCAAGCCCTCTCGAATGCCGTGAACGCATCGGAAGCGGCTACCGGCACGAACGAGCTTATGCAGGCATCCAACCAGATCCACGCGCTAAAGACGCTCTCAAAGGCGCAGTCCGCGCAGATGCTCGCGGAAATCTCGAAGGTCGATGCGCTCGAAAAGGAGCAGGAGGCCGAGAATCAGCGGTCCTCGGATGCCGCATGGGAAGGCCGGTTCGGCATCCATATCTTCGACCCGAAGGATCCCATCGATCAGAAGATGCTCGAAAGCTATTACCGGTTCACGGGAGACAAGCCGTATGAGTCGAAACCGATGCCGGATTTTGAGTGATCGATTCCTGAAAAGCGAAAAAGACGCGACGTCCGGATGCCTTTTTTCTGATACCATTTTCCCTGTGAGATGAAGAAGAGGAGGAAAAATAATGGGGAGTGAGTCACATGGGAATACCGTAGAGGTCTGCGTATACCGCGAATCTCTGGATCACTGGCGCGAAGATCACGGCCTGCCTCCGACCTATAACGAGAAGGCAGACGATAACCTTGCCTACCTTGCCGTCCCAGAAAAGGCCATGCAGGAATATCTTCACGATACGGACCGGAATTCGGAAACTTTTTCCCGTGAATATACGGCAGACGACACCACCGATTTCGTAGACTGGCTGGACAGCCACCATTATTCCATCAAGGAGGCAAAAGAAATGGCAAACGAAAAACAGGAGATTTCTCCAGAAGTCAAAGATGCTATCACGAATATTAACCAGGAAATCCTCGCCCAGACGGCTGCCGGACAGGCAATCTTCCAGCAGGGCAAGGAGGCTATCGAGGCGTCGCACGCGCCGATGCTCGTCTATGGCAAGTATACGGGGCAGAAAGAGGTCAATGGCAAGTCTATCCCGACGTTCGATGAGACGAACTTCAAAGCGGCGGCGTTCACCGGCGGTGCTGCGGTCTATCTCTCGACGCTCGGCCTCAAGGATCCGCGCTTCATGCCTGCCCGTGAGGCGTATTTCAGCAAGGATGTCAAGGTCGCGAAAAGCCCGACGGTCTACCTCATCCCGACGTATGACAAGAAGAAGAATGTTTCGCGCGTGCAGAAGTTCATCAATTTCGCGGATCTCACGGGGCCGGTCATCGAGAAGGATTTCTCGAAGGCCGTGAACCCGAAGCTCGACACCATCCATCAGGGCGTGCTCAAGACGTTCGCGGCGCGCGAGCACATCAACAAGCCGTATGAGGCTGCATACTATGTGCACCGCGATGTCGTCAAGTTCCTTTCGGAGAAAGCGGAGAAAACGGCTGCGCCGGAGAAAGCCGCCGAGGCGAAGGCTGCGCCGAAGAAGGCAGCGGCGAAGGCGAAGAATCCGGAGGCTGCCGCAAAGAAGGAAGCCTACAAGAAGGACTGCGCCCCGTTCCTCGCAGAGTTCCATAAGCGCGAGGAGGCCGTGAAGAACTACCAGGGCGCACCGCTCACGCCGGAGTCGCTGCCGCAGGATCGCTTCATGCAGGTGATGCACGATTCGATGGGCAAGACGAACAAGGAGGGCAAGCCGCTCTCGTATGCGTACCTTGCGACAAAGGCTCTCTATGAGGCGAAGGTGCCGAAAGACCAGATTGTCGCGTGCATCAACAACCTTGCCCCGGAATCCGCGAAGGATCCGGCACGCATGAAGGCCTACGGCACGAAGTACGCGGATTTCCTGACGAACCGCGTCGAGAAGAGCAAGAGCTATCAGGCAAAGAAGCAGGCCGCTGCTGCCCGCTGATGCCTAAGTTTTTCAGGAGGTGATTCCCATGACGGAAGAAGATCTCTACAAGATCCTCGCCTGCGGCGGGGAGGATGCGGCGGAGTTTGTTGCGCTGCCGTGACGGAAAATCTCTTTTGCGCGCGGCATCATGGCGACATGGTGCCGTTTTTCGTGAAAACTCTGAAGCGAGGTGCTTATTATGCGGAAGCGGCGCGGGATGATCCTCTCGCTCGAAGCCATTTTCTATCTGGCCGTCGTCCTTGTCCTTGTCGGCTGCGGTGCCACGTACTGGCACAGCCATACCGAGAACGCGAGGGCTTCGACTGCGAAAGCGGACTGCGTGACGATTGCGGAGGCGGTCGCCCAATACGACTATGAGGTGCAGGCGATGCCGACCAGCCTTGACAAGCTGACGAAGAAAGGCGGCTCGGGGAACGAGCTTGGTCCGTGGCTCAACGAGGTCAAGAAGGACCCGTGGGGCAGGGCGTACAAGCTCTATACCGATAAGACAAACAAGGTGTTCGTCGTCTATTCCGATGTCAACGGGAAAGCGTCCGGCACGCCGAAGACCACAGAGGCAGGACTCAAGAGCGGCGGGTTCATCGGGGTCGTTCAGAAGTTTGAATACAAGTGATGGGAGGGGGATACCTATGGACTACAAAGAGGATGAAGCACAGTTTTACCGGAAATATCCGAATGGGCTTACTGATAGATACATTTTCGAAACCTACGACGATAAACCGGAAAGCCTCTTCGAATTTCAGGAATATCTGAAATATATGGAAGGAGAAGACTATCTAAATTTCGACAAATTGCCCGTTAATCTCAGCGGAATCTCGAAAGATGATTTCGCAAAAGATGAGGACGGGAAATGGTTGCCCTACAGCAGGGCAGCCTTGATAGTCCTTGCCCATGATGAATCTGTCTCGCTCGGTGACATCAACACAAGCAAGATTACGGATATGTCTCATGTCTTTTGGGGAAGCGAGCGTAACGATTATTCTGGCATCGAGACGTGGGACACTTCCCATGTCTCGAACATGGAAGGCATGTTCAAGAACTCTAATTTCAATCATCCTATCGAAAGCTGGGATGTATCGCAGGTCGAAAATATGAGCGGCATATTCGAGAATGCTGCATTATTCAACCAGCCTCTTTCGAAGTGGGACACCTCCCATGTCACGAATATGGACAATATGTTCTATAAGGCTGCATCATTCAATCAACCTCTTTCGAAGTGGGACACTTCAAGCGTCAAGACGATGAACAACATGTTCGATAATGCCACATCATTCAATCAGCCCATCGACAACTGGAATATCTCTTCCGTCAAGAATATGAATTGGATGTTTCATGATGCTGACAGCTTCAACCAGCCGCTTCCTTCTTGGAATCTCTCGAACGTATCAAAGGATTCTATGTTCAGTTGCAGCAATCCTAAATCCTATTCTTTCTGCCAGCCACTTAATAAAGAACTCACCGAAGAGGATAAAAAAGAAATTTTCGGTGAAAATTATGATGTTATTTTCTTCCGCGAAGATTATCATGGCGGTTATCTTAAAACCTATCAGGCACGACTTGCCAAACAAGAAAAGGTAGCTTCTAAAAAAACGGCACAGAATCCGCTCGAAATCCAGAAGGAAGCCTACAAGAAGGCGTGCGAGCCGTATCTTGCGGAGTTCCAGAAGCGCGAGGAGGCCGTGAAGAACTACAAGGGCGCACCGCTCACGGCGGAGTCGCTGCCGCAGGAGCGGTTCATGGCTGTCATGCACGACTCGATGGGCAAGACGAATAAGGGAGGCAAGCCGCTTTCCTATGCGTACCAAGCGACGAAGGCACTCTATGAGGCGAAGGTGCCGAAGGATCAGATCGTCGCCTGCATCGACAACCTTGCGCCGGAATCCGCGAAGAATCCTGCGCGCATGGAGGCTTACGGCACGAAGTATTCCGACTTCCTGACGAGCCGTGTCGAGAAGAGCAAGAGCTATCAGGCAAAGAAGCAGGCAGCTGCTGCCCGCTGATGCCGTCCTTTCCGAGGGGGTGATTTCCATGACGGAAGAAGATCTCTACAAGATCCTCGCCTGCGGCGGGTTCATCGGGGTCGTGCAGAAGTTCGAATATAAATGATGGGAGGGGACAAAAATGGACGAGGATATGAACGAAGTCATCGGCAAGTTCTACGAGGCTATGGCCGAGGAGCGGGCAAACAACGATTGGGAAGATGAGGAAGAGGCGAACCATGAGCCGATTGATGCGCTCATGGATGCGGGCGTCTGGAGTCTCAGCCCGGATTTCCGTGCGTATCAGCAGGCAGAATCTTTAGAGGATGTCAACGGGAAAGAAGCTCTTTACGTCAATTTCGGCAACTATCAGTACAGCGTTCTTGGCAACTGGGATGCGCAAGACCTCAAGGACTTCTCGTTCTCTCCCTCGGATATTGTTGTAAGCCTTTCCGGCCTGCGGCCTGTCTCCGAGGATCCGGACGAAGAACAGGCGATTACGGAGGGCAATGTCGAGGCGGCACGCGACCTCCAGACACGCGACCTGCATCTGACCGCTGATTCTGATTTCGATGATATAACCGGGACGAAGCCTTACGTTGAGGGATTCCAGATCACGAAAGAGAATACGAAGGACTATCTTACGTTCCGGCGTGCCATCACGCAGAAACTTCTGGATCTCGGGGAAATCTCTTTTGATGCTATTCCCCAATATCTCCGCCTAAAGGAGTCGGGAAAAGATTTCTTCGATATGGCAGAAGCGGTCATGGAGGAAAAAGCGGTAAAGAATCGGTTCAAGCTGGCCTGCAAGCCTTATCTCAAAGAATATTATCAGCGGGAGGAGGCCGTGAAGAATTACAAAGGCGCGCCGCTCACATCGGAGTCGCTGCCGCAGGAGCGGTTCATGCAGGTCATGCACGACTCGATGGGCAAGAAGAACAAAGACGGGAAGACGCTTTCGTATGCGTATCTTGCGACGAAAGCGCTCTATGAGGCGAAGGTGCCGAAGGATGTCATCGTCGCTTGCATCAATAACCTTGCGCCGAGCGCGGTGAAGGATCCCGCGCGGAAAGAGGTCTATGGTGTCACGTATGCCGAATACCTGACGAGCCACTTTGAGAAGAGCAAGACCTACGAGCGCATGATGCAGACGGCGAAAGGCCGCTGAGAGAGGGAAGGAGGGGAGCCTCTTGCTTACCGAAGCGGAAACGCGCGATCAGCTGAACCGCGACTATCTTGAAGCCTATCATGCGTACTGCCGTGCTTCCGGCGATGAGAAGGAATCGCAGCTTGCACGGCTTCGGCAGATTGTCCTCGAAACGGCGCGGCAGTCAGGATTCTCTGACGCTATCCCCGAGCAGACGCTTGCGTACCGCCTCCATGCGTCGCGTGCGCCACGCCGGTCGATGAAGGTCTACAAGGTCTTCACGCTGTCCGATGATGGGCATCCGACCGCGCTCTTCGTCAGCGGGACGGAGAAGCTGCCGCTCGGCGTCTGGCTGGATGCGCAGGATACGTTCCATTTCCGCGCGAAGAACGGGAAAGACTATGTGCCTTCCACGCAGAATCCCTTCACGGACGGCGGAAAGACGGGAGCATCTATTGAAATCCCCGATGATGCGGTCCGGCAGGAGCTTATCGCGCGAGGTTTTTTGCCCAATGGGAGCAGCGCAAAGCGCGTGACCGCGCTTGCCTATCGGCCCGGCTGGCACGCGGGGACGCTGCCGTTCTTCCCGCAAGGCGGGAAACGCGCGCCAAAGGACAGCCCGTATCCCAATATTCACCGATACAATCAGGTGGTCTTTGAGTGCGAGGTCATGGCAGACGAGGATTATACGGCTGCCGCGCGGGCACAGGAGAAAGCGCAGACGAAGGACGGCAGGCTGAATCCTGCCCGTGCCGACCTCCAGTATCTCCCGAAAGACGGATTCTACTACTACGCGACAAACCCTCTGACGCAGAACAACCCGAACCTCGGTGCGTGGGTCATCACGGGGAGCATCAAAATCAACCGCGCGCTCACGCAGGAGGAGTGCGACGCAATCCTTGCGGAACATGGCATGGAGCCGCAGGCGTGGGAACAGGGGACGCTTGACCTTTCGACGCTCGGGTATACGGGCGATGAGAGCGAAGCGGCAAGGAAGACGCTTGCGCCGATCACGTATGACGATGCGGGGCATGTCATCCCACTTTCCGACCGTTTCAACGCGGAAATCCAGGATGTCCGCTATCAAGAACGCGGCGACAGAGGGGAAACAGGACTTACCGAGCATCTTGCACTCCGCAAGAAGAATGAGCGGCTACTGCGGGATTCCCTCGGCGATGATGGGATGCAGGTCTATGCGGAAGCAAAACATATCCTGTCTAACGGGAACGAGGGCGTACAGAATGCCGCAAGCGTAAGCGCGGCTATCCTTGCCACGCGGGCGAAGGCATGGAGTGAGGAACAGAAAAAGGCCGGCCGCAAAGTGGATGCGACCGGCTATATGGAAAACCTTGCGCTGAATACGGATGCCCGTAAAATCCGCGAAGAGAATCTGAAAGAGGATGTTGCGAACTGGAAGAAACTGATTGAGCGGTATCGTGTGGCAGATAAAAAAGAATGGAAGGACAAACATGATGGTGATATTTATCCAATCATGGATGTCCCGGCTGTCATACAGCTACTCAAAATTCCCTATCAGACGCTTTTGGTCTATGGCAGTTTCTTTGAGCATTCCGTTAATCCAAAACATCGCGGGATGATGCTGGATTTCTTGGAACAGCTTCCCGCGGATTTGACGGATCCCATCATGATTACGCTTGGGAATAAGCCGCATAGCTATGTTTTCGTTCTGGATTTGAAAGATAAAAATGGAGCAACCATTGTTGCTCCGGTTGAGGTTCACAAAGAGGTACATCATCTCCATGCCTCTTTGAATTTTATCAATTCTTCTTTCGGGAAAACGGTAAGTCCTGTTGATGACCGTCCATCTTTTCGTTGGTTTTTGCGGCGCGCTCAGAAGAATGAGGTTTTATATGTCAACAAAAAAAGAGCACGGCTCTGGTTGCAGTCCTATCGGAACTTGTCTCCGACGGCCGCTGCTATGAGTGGCGCCCTTTATGATTTAATTATAACAAGAAATCCCTCGAATGTAAAGACAGAATCTGACTTAAAAATTTTTCAGCAGGAATATCCTTCTCGTTACCAGTTAGCTCAAATTCGGCAAGGGAAATTCTCTATCAACAGACAAGGCAAACGAAAGATTGATCTCTTGGAGACAGCAGATGAAACAACATTTTTCCATGAAATAGGCCATGTCCTTTATGATGATTTGCGTTTATTGTCATCCCGTTCGGGTGATGAGCAGATGGATAGAGATTTTGTTACAGTCCAGAACTGGGCAGAATGGAATCCAGAACAGCTCAAGGAATATTCGGATACGCCGTGGAGCAAGGAGTTCATGAAGCGCGATGCGGCTATCCGCTTTGCCATCGAGCATGGCGACACGGAAGAAGAAAGCCGCCTGCGGGCTGAGTGGCGGGAGGAACGGTTCGCGCGGGGGTTCGAGCGGTATCTCCAGAAGGGGGAAGCACCGACAAAGGCTCTTGGCGGCGTATTCGCCCGCTGCAAGAGGCTGTTCACGAACGCCTACCATGCGTTCCGAAGCCTTGGCGGCAGCCCGACACCGGATGTCGAGAAGGTCATGACAAGGATGCTGACGCCTAAGAAAGCGGAGACTTCCGACGCTGCATACCAGAAGGAAGCCTACAAGAAGGCTTGCAAGCCGTATCTTGCCGAGGTGCAGCGGCGCGAGGAAGCCGTGAAAAACTATCAGGGCGCGCTGCTCACGCCGGAGTCGCTGCCGCAGGATCGCTTCATGCAGGTGATGCACGATTCGATGGGCAAGACGAACAAAGAGGGCAAGCCGCTCTCGTATGCGTACCTTGCGACGAAGGCACTCTATGAGGCGAAGGTGCCGAAAGACCAGATTATCGCGTGCATCAACAACCTCGCGCCTGTTGCCGCAAAGGATCCTGCACGTCTGGAGGTGTTCGGCACAACCTACGCCGACTATCTTACGAAACACGTGGAAAGCAGCAGATGGTTCCGCGAGAACCGCTTGCAGGCGGCGAAAGGCCGCTGATTTCAGAAAGGAGAAAGAATCATGGATAAACGGACAAAAGGTGAAGAACTGCTGGATTTCTTTGCGGAAGCGTATCCAAAACCGGCACAGGAGGAAACCTCTGCACCGGCACCGAAAGAAGATGCCGCTATGGATACGGAAAATCCTGCTCCTGTTGCCGGTTCCACAGCGGAACCGGCCGGAGAGGAAAAGGGAACGGATAAGCCAGAGCCTATCCAGCTTTCGCTCACGGATTTCACGGATGCCCTTGCCACGGGCATCCAGCAGGCGAAGGAGAAAAAAGAGGGAGAAGGGAAGACGCGCATCTTGCAGGATTTCGGCAAGAAAATCGGCGGTGCACGGAAGGATGCGTACAATACCTATAAGGCACTCCTTGCCCAGGCGATGCGGACGGAAACGCATTCCGACCGCCTTACGGTTCTCTGGCCTGCGCCGAAGTATGATGCGCTCCGCAAGGCAGGAATGGAGCCGTGGCGCGTCGCGGCTATCCGCGCCTTGCGCGATGCCGCGCCGATGAAGAAGGATAAAAGGAATATCCTGGAACTGCGTGAATATGCAGCGGCTGTCCTCAAGGGCGAATATCCCGATGAGATTTCCTTCCGGCAGGCTCTCGTTTCTCAAGCCGGAACGGGCGCGCATCCGCTAACCGGCCTGCATGATGAAGAGAATTACTGGCTCTGCGATTTCAGTTATTCCCAGCTTGATGAATCGCTCTTCTCTCATGCCCTGCATCTTGAACAGCTCTATTCTGCGCTCGGGACGGAAAAGTCTCTCAAGAGCTTCTATATCCTAGAAAATACGGCAAACGATACCTATCAGCTCTGCAAGAAGGACAGCAGCCTCGGCTATTTCGATACCCGCTTCCGTGGGAATTTCGGAAATGATCGTTATCAGGACTGCGGCAAGTTCTCCACCTTCGAGGAGGCCGCAAGCAAGGTCAAAGAGCTTGCTTACGGAGATACGATGGCAAAAGAGGCGGAAGAAGCCGCTCCTGCCAATCCCGAGATGCCGGAACTTATCCCAGGCACGAAGAAGGATTATGTCATCTCCTTCGAGCACGGTTCCCGCGTCTCGATGACGGAGGACAACGAGAATCCGCTGCCGAACGATCCGCACGCGGCAGAGAATATCACGTATACGATTTCCCGCAAGATCAATTCCGAGCTTACGATGCCCGTTGCGACCGTGACCTGCAAGGAGCTTCACAAGGAATATCTCGGGGATAAGGTCGCTCCGCGCGCGTATCCGCGCCCGTATGACCGCTATGTCTGGCAGTATGCCCGCGATCATATCGACGAACTCAACCAGACGTTCAGCGAAAATGTTCAGTCAAAGCGGCGGTTCAATCAGATGAAGCATTATCAGGTCAAGCCGACTTTTGATTCTAATGGCATATTTCGTTCCATGGTCATTCAGCGGCGCATCAACCGGTTTCGGTCTGTTGCTGTGATGGATGTCCCATTCTTGCAGACTCTCCCGTCGCGCGAGGAGCAGAAGGCCGCAAAGCAATATTTCTTCGACCATTTCGACGAGGCGGAGAAGCGGTTCAAGGAACTTTCCTCTACGCCGCAGGAGCGCAATGAGAAGAATGCGCCGCGTACAGGCAAGAAACACCGCATCGAGGATGTCACGCCGGAACTCTATCAGGAGACGTTCGGCTTCCATGGCGTCGAATTCGGCAACTGGGAGGAAGGGACGACGCGGCAGGAAAACCTCAACGCATCGTATGAAGCCCTGCTTGACCTTGCCGATGCGCTCCATGTCGAACCGAAAGCGTTGTCGCTCGGCGGCACACTCAGCCTCCGGTTCGGCTCGAACGGGCGCGGCGGCAGGAATGCTCCAGCCGCGCATTATGAGCCAGCTTATAAGGCCATCAACCTCACAAAGATGAACGGTGCCGGATGCCTCGCGCATGAGTGGTTCCACGCGCTCGATGACTACCTCGGCCGGAAGGCCGGACTCCGGAATCTGCTTTCCGAGCAGGGCGATCTCAAATCGGCTGCGGAGAGTGCCCGCGGGATTGCGAGAAAAAAAGAAAAGGGATGTGGCCCGCGTTATCTTTCCGCTTACGAGGAGAGCTATCAGCAGGAAATCTCGTATTTCCTTGATGCCGCTTTGACCTCAAATTCCGCGCTGCGGGAAGAAACGGTCAAAGGCTATGCGGATGCCTTCACCGCGATGGTGCACGAAGCAGGCGTGCAGGAGCGCGCAGGAATCCTTGATTCTACCAAGAAGAAACCGTACTGGAGTTCCCGACCGGAACTCTTTGCCCGCTCGTTCGAGGCGTTCATCAAGGCGGAACTTTCCGAGAAAGGCGTCCGCAATGATTTCCTCGTGAACTTCCGCACGGAAGAGGAATGGGAAAAGGCGTATGGCAAGATCTGGAAGGATGCGTATCCGTATCCGACGAAAGCCGAACTTCCGGTCATCCGCAAGGGGTTCCAGTCCTTCTTCAATTCGATACAGACGAAGGTCAATGAAGAGGGGAAGACGGAGTTCTTCTCCTGCTCGCGGATGGACTGCCTCGGTTCGCTTGTCGAGGCGAGCACAATCGTGCCTGCGTCGGCACTTTCGGAGGAGCAGAACGGGCTTGCCGCGTTCTCGCTGGAGCAGCTCGGCCTGCCGGTCCGGTATTTCGATGGGCCGGATGCCCTGCATGGCCGCTACGATGCGGAGGAGGACATCCTCTATCTCAACCGCAAGGGAGAATCGGACATCGGGTGGACGTTCTACCATGAGGCGTTCCATGCGCTCAAGAAGAACGACCCGAAGCTCTACAACGATCTCCTTACGTTCACGGAGCAGACGGAACTCTTCACGCCTGCCCAGATGAACGCGTACCGGGAGGAAATCCACGGGAAGAATCTCACGGATGCCCAGGTCAAGGGGGAGATGCTTGCCGACGCGTTCGCGGATGCGAAGACGGGGGAGCGGACGCTTACGACGATTGCGACGAAGGAGCCGAATCTTGCGGTCCGCGTCGCGTCGTATTTCCGCCGCGTGGCGGATAAGGCGGTATCGTTCTTCCATCGGCGCAAGAAGCAGCATCCGAAGGCGGAGCTTACCGAGAAGCAGTTCGCCGCGTTCCGCGAACACCTCCAGACCGTCACGCAGAATCTCCGCGTGGATGGCCGCTATGTGCTGAGTGACCGGCATAATATCCTCGGCTGCGAGGGGTATCCGGTCACTCAGCAGGATCTTCCGGACACGATGATCCATTTCGCGAATCCGTTCCCCGGCGACTACAAGAAGCAGATGGCGTTCGATATTGCCAGCTCTACGGAAATGCTCAAGAAGTATTCCTCGGAGGTCGTCACCGATACGCTCACGAAGAACAGCCCGCTCCGTGAGGAGCCTGGCTACGTCAAGGCGGTGCTCCGCGAAGCGGCGCGCCGTTACCGGAAGGCTTATCAGCAGGCAAGCCGCTGAATTCCCATTTTTTTGGCAGGCTGAGAAATCGGCCTGCTTTTTTTGTGTGTATCTGCTCAAAAAAATAATAAATATTTATTGACATAATGAAAGTTGGATAGTATAATGAAATCATCAAATAAATAAGTAATAAATAATTACTATACAAAAGGAGGCGATGACCTTGCAGCACGCTTTAGCCGAGAAGGCAAAAGCGGCATGAAAATAACTGAAGTACCGTGGGACACACGGGAATTCACGCTTGGGGAAATCGTGTAAGACGCCAATTCTTCGGAGGCGGCGCGGTGGTTGTTGAACCAAGAATCCCCCGACTTCAGCCGTGGGGAGTGTCAATCTTGCGGTTCTCAACAAACCGCTTTTCTCCTAAGTGTATTTTCTTTATATAGAGTGTTTGAGGTGAAAATCATGCTGAAGTTTTTGGTAGCCAACGATAACGGGAATTCGGAGCAGGATCTCTATATCAACCATGAGGGCATCTACAGCCCGAATGTGTTCGCGAAGGTCCCGCTCCTCCCGAATCTCGATGAGGTGGATGTGCGCAGCACGCTCGCTGACATCCATAACCATCTTATCGTGACGGTTGACGGGGAGAACTATTATATCGGCTCGTATGCGCAGAGCAGCGGGCATCCCTGCCGGAGCATCCAGGTCGGCGTGGACAACAACAAGATCCAGTCGGAAATCGTCTTCATCAATACGCTCGCGCATATCGCTGGCGAAGCGGTGAAGCAGACAGCGGACGAGCAGGATGCCTTGCAGGCACAGCCGGTCGAGGTCGCCGTCGATATGACGACGGCTCTCCCTGTCTCGTATTACAGCGCGGCCACCGCAAAGGAGTTCGAGCAGGTCTTCCTTGGGAAGCATGCCGTCGATGTCCATGTCGGCCGATACGTCTTCCCTGTGACAATCTCTTTCGATTTCGTCAAGTGCATCCCCGAGGGCGTGACGGCCGCGCATGCGCTCCTCGATATGGAATCGCTTACGACGACGAAGGGCGTCGTGCTCTCGCACGATGACATCCTCAAGGCCCGCATCCTCCACGTCGCTATCGGTGAGGGGACAACGGAATTCCCGCTGACGTATGACGGCATCCTGTTCCGTCCGGACTTCATCCAGGGGACGAACAATGGGGTCGGCCACGCCATCGACCGCATCATCCAGCCGTTCAAGCGGAGCTTCGGGCTTCTCAAGTACACGCGGCAGGATTTCATGGATGCGGTGCGGAATCCTGCGCACAAGTATCATCAGGCTGCCGTAGAGTTCCTCCTGCCAGCCTTGGAGGATGAGGCCATTGAAATCCTCCAGACGACGGAGCAGATGATCTCCGCCGCGAACAATGACGTGGATATCGTCCTCGTCTACGGCGGCGGCTCCATCCTCATCCGCGATTATCTTCAGGAGCACTTGCAGGCGTTCTGCGACCGCGCCCGCATCCACCTCGTCTATATCGACGACGAGAACCTTGCCGTGCGGCTAGAAGCCATGGGGCTTGACGCTTTCGTCCATAGCCGCATCTTCCAGTCGCTCAAGAAGAAGAAATGAATCCTTTTCGAGGAGGTGTGTTATTCATGTCAAAACCAAAGAATACCCAGGGGAGCATCATCAAGACGGTCGTGCTTCCCAGCACGGAACTCTTCCGCCGGTTCATCGAGATGCAGCCGAATTTCAGCAAAGCTATCCGCACGCTCATCTTAGAGAGCATCGTCGAGCATCACGGCGTCGTCGATGCTGACAAGAAATTCGATGAGAAGCTCTTGTCGTTCCTCGAAGCCGATGCCGCGCCTGCGCCGGAACCGATGGTTCAGGAGGAAGAAAAGCCGTCTGAACCGTCCGCACTGGCACAGCCTTCGCCTTCTGCTCCGGTTCCTGCCCGCCACGCGAAGCCGGAACCAGCAGAAGAGGATATCCCAGCTTGCTATCGCTGACGTGAAAGGAGAGAATCATCTATGCAGGTCAAAGAATTGCGCCTCCGCTACCGCCTTTCCTCCGATCAGGAGGTCATCCAGGCTATCAAGGAGAACCTGGAAGTCCTGAATCAGAAGGGAAATCATGCAAGGTTCGCGGATGGCCGGTGGACGGTCGATGAGGAAGCCGTCAAGTTTCTCGATACGGTCTTCACGTATCTCGGCGACGAGAAGACGGAGAAGACTGCGGGTTCAACGGATGCCGAGAAGACCGTCAAAGAGAATGCTGCCCTCCATCAGCAGATGAAGGCTATGCAGAAGGAACTCAAGGAAGCTCGCGAGGCCGCAAGGAATTACGCGGCGGATTTCCAAGAAATCCAGAACAAGTATCTTGCTATGCAGGAAGGGCAGACCGAGACGAACACGGCGATGGTCCGCAAGGCGAAAGCCCGCGCCGATCAGGCCGAGAAGGAACTTTCCCGCCTGAACGACCGCTACAATTCCCTTGAGTCCAGCAGCGCGCAGCGCATCGACGAACTCAAGGCGAAGGTCAATGAACTCATGGACAAGCTCGCCCAGAGCAACAGCGTCATGGAGCAGCGCGTCAAGGCGGAGTTCGACCTCCTCCAGTCAAAGAAGGCTGAGGACAAGCTCTATGAACAGCTCCAGGAGGGCGAGAAGAAGACAAGCGAGCTTACCGCAAAGCTCCAGCAGGCCAAAGAGGGACATCAAGCTACGCTCCAGTCCATCGACGCGCTTAAGTCCGATATGCAGGAATGGGCTGCCCTCTGCCAGAAGCTCGAACGGCAGATGACCTCGCGCTTGCAGTCGCTCAATACGAGCGAGGATGCGGGCGAAACCGATGCGAGGAAGCCTGCCCGCATCGAAGCTCCTGCTCCTATCAAGGCAGTCAAGGCCGAGCCGCGTCCAGCCCTGAAGGAAAAACCTAAAAAGAAGGCGTTGCCTGCCGCAAAACCAGCAGAGCCGACGGCGACGATAGCTGCGCGCAAGGATCTCATGGAGACAATCCGCGCCGAGCAGGAGGAGCGCGAGGAATCCAGCAAGCGCGGATTCTGGCATCGCGTCGCCTCGTTCTTCTGAAGGGAGTCCTGCTTTTGTATCCAGAGTCTACTACGCTTCGGCGGTACTTAGAGGCTGCTGCGATGGAAGCCGCGTCGGATCTCCATCTCGTCCCCGGCAGCCCGCCGATGATCCGCAAGTCTACGGGCGCTTTCCTCGCTATCCCCAGCATGCAGGATACGACGCTTTCTTCTGCCATCACGCATCAGATCCGCGATGAGACTGTCCTCGGAGATATGCGCGCACGGTTCGACCAGCAGGGGGATGTGGATTTCGGGCTATCGTTCAAGCATCCTTCGACCGGCGCGACGGTGCACGCGCGCATTAACCTCTTCGATTCCATCAAGGGGTTATGCCTTTCCATCCGCCTCCTTTCGGATGCGATACCATCTATGGCGGCACTCCGCGTGCCGACCTCCGTGCAGGCTCTCACGGCTGTTCCTTACGGCCTCGTGCTCTTCACCGCGCCTACGGGCAACGGCAAGAGCACGTCGATTGCCTCGCTCCTGCAGCACATCAACGCGACGCAGGCGAAACGCATCATCACCATCGAAGATCCGGTGGAATACCGGATTTCTTCGGAGAAAAGCCTCGTTAGCCAGCGGGAAATCGGCCGGAACTGCTCCTCGTTCGCGCAGGGACTCAAATCCGCGCTCCGCGAGGATCCGGATGTCATCCTCGTGGGGGAGATGCGCGATCGCGAGACTATCCTTACCGCGCTTGCGGCTGCCGAAACCGGCCATCTCGTCTTCTCCACGCTCCACGCGGGGAACGTCGTGCAGGCCGTGGACCGGCTCAAGCAGTATTTCCAGTCATCCGAGCAGGAACAGATCCAGGCACAGTTCTCGAACGCCTTCCAGGCGGTCGTCGCCCAGAAGCTCCTGCCGCGCGCGGATGGGAAGGGGCGCATCGCCGCTTTCGAGGTGCTGCTCCGCAATGAGGCGACGGTCAACGTCATCCGCACGGGCAAAGCCTTTGCCCTGCAAGGGTATATGTCCATCCGCGACGGGATGCAGACGATGGAGGATTCCATCCAGCATCTCCGCGAGACGCATCTTATCGCCTAAGAAAAAGGGGGACAATGATTTGGGAAAACGGAAACCACGGCCTTATGGCGTCTATGCGAAAGTCCGGTATCAATGGCTCATGGAGCATCATCCGGAATTTCTCCAGAAGCTCCAGCGCGAGGGGAAGCTCCAGCCGTATCTTGACGGCATCCAGCGGGAATACTGCCGGAAAGCGGATGCGCTCACGGAACAGTATTCCGAAGAAATGGGCCTCCGTCCCGAGGATGCCGAGGTGGATTTTGTCCATGCCTTGCTCGGCGCGTATCACGTCCAGCAGCGGGTGAGAGATACGCTCCTGCCCGAACTCCGGCGGGAGAAAGGGGCAGGTGCTTAAACTCTCCGCTGAGGGAGCGAAAGAAGGACTTTACTAAGAAGGAAGGTCACGGGGTGGCTTTTCGATAAAGGTTCAAAAGATTTCAAAGGAGGAAATCAATGGTTTCACGACGATGCCGAAAGATTGCCGCATCGGTCCTTGCGGGGCTGATGCTCGTTCCGGCTTTTGCCTTTGCGCATCCAGCAGAGGAGGAAGGCGGGGAACATTTCCGGCCGGTGCTCACGCAGGAAGAGGCCGCAAGCCTCAAGGCGCGCGTCGAGGCCGAGAATGCCCGCGCTGCCGTCGGCACGACGTTTGCGTGGTATTCGGATGAAGAGTATGCCGCAGGGCTTGTCCCTGATGACATCGCGGAACGGGTCATCGAACCCGATGACGGAGGATGCTCCGGATCCGCGGAATAAAGGATTTCTGTTTTTCAGTAAGGAGTAATGAAACATGGCTAAGAAGACGTATGTACCGAAAATCTGGACGAAAGCAATGATGGTCGATGCGCTCGCCGAGCGCGCAGGGCTTACCAAGAAGCAGGCAGACAGCTTCCTCAACGCCTACCACGCCATCATCCGCGAGAACGTCGGCATGGGCGACAAGTTCCGCTTCGTCGGCTTCGGATCGTATGAGAAGAAGCACCGCGATGCCCGCACGGGCCGCAACCCGCAGACCGGCGAGGCAATCCAGATTGCCGCATCGGATCACCTGGGCTTCCACTCGAACGTCTCGTTCTAAAATCTGTACTATGTTTGTTAACGATGGCATGAAGTAGTCTTGTTTTCCGCTGCTCATGCCATTTTTTGAAAGAAAGAAGGTTTTCTTATGACTTCATCCTTCCGTATCTTTGATCGGAGCGCGCATCGGATGCTTTCGACCGAGCCGCAGCTCACCGAAAACCGCCTCGTCTTCGCGTTCCACGGCACGCTCTCGCCGCATCCGTCGTTCAGCAAGGTCAATCTCCTCCGCAATACCGACTGCATCGACGCGGACGGGAAGGAGATCTTCGAGGAGGATTATGTCCGCTTTTCCGACACGCAGGAACTCGGCGTCGTGCATTACCGCGACGGCGCGTTCTACATCGATCAGGCCATGCCATTCGAGGCGATGACCGCACGCCTGCTTGGGGAGTATCAGGATCAGGTGACGGTCGAAGGATCGTCGCTCCAGCATCCGGAATGGATGCTTTAAGGGGAGGCGGGCGCATGGATCCGTATCAGACCATCTTTGTTTTTGCTATCTTTGCCACGGCTTCGGATACGGAGCCTGAGGTGCGCCTGTTCCGCACCAAGGAGGCGGCAAAGGCTGCCTTCCGGACGTGGCTCACGCTCGCGTGCGTCGATGAGGACGGGAATTCCATGGATAAACTCGGGCGTACCATCGACCATTGCGTGCGGGACGGGAATTATTACGGACCTGACGGGATGGAATGCTTCGTCTTCGACAGGGAAATCGAATAATCTGTGCAACGGGACGGCAGGGAATTTTTCTGCCGTCTTTTATTGTAAAAGTAATAAATAATTATTGACATAATTGAATATGTGTGATATTATTTATTTAGTAAATAAATAATTGTAAAAACAAGAAGGAGGAAAACGCCATGGCAAGATGCGTTGATATGGAGGTTGAACATGCGGAACTTGAGGCAGCGCGCCGCTATCCGTTCGGTACGTGCTTCCATGGGTACGCTGCAGAGACAAATGAGGATGGGGAACCGGAGTTCTTCTTCGCGCATTACAAGCGCGGGCATGGACGCCGCGCACGCTCGCTCCGCCGCGCCGCCGGGTGGCCGATGCGGCTCTGCTGCTGAAAGGAGGCAAGGGAAATGAATCCTCGTTTCATCAGCTTCTACCTGTTCCTGACGCTCCTCAACTTCTCGCTGTCCGCCTTCAAGGTCGCAGCGACGGATGCGGAACTAGCATGGGCGTTCTCTTATGTCCTGCTCGGGTTCTCGGTGCTGCTCACGTTCTCCTGCTGGTATCTTTTCCGCCACCGGAAGTCGCCGAAGCAGCTGCTCCCCGATGCGCTCTCGGTGCTGCTTTTCGTTGTGGCCGTCACGCCGCTTGCGGCGGATCTCACCGCGACGAAGCTCGACTACACCGAGACAGATCCCAGCGTGGCTTTCACGGAGATGCATCTCACGTATGAAGGGGATGATCTCACGGTCACGGGCAAGGCTGACTTCTTCCCTGAACTCTCGGAGGGACCTGGACTTGTCACGCTCCACGGCGAGGAGCAGGCGAGAGTAACGCTCAGCAAAGAAGTCACGGAGCCGCGCATCACCCGCGTCTTCCAGTATCATCAGGTACGGTATCCGCTGCTCGGCGGGTATACGACGGCAAAGCACGGCGTGCTCTCGCATTATGTCATCTATCTGCCAGGCTGACCGCTTGCCATAAAGAAAGGAAAAGAATATGTCTATTTTTTCAAAGAAGAAAGAATTCTGGGTCATCGTTGTCTGCCCAGCAGGCGGCACGCCAGCTGCCAAAGCCTTCTCCCATCCGTTCGATGCGCGCGACGCCCTGACGGAATGGGTCGAATCGTCCGGCGTGGCGGATACGAACGGACGGACACCTGAAGAATGCGGACGCGACAGCAGCTTTACCGGATGTGATGGGAGCTGGGGCTATGTGTTCGATCTCGATGCGTAGGAAGGGCAGAATCATGGCAGTAAAGAAACATGCAGGCGGCTGGATTACGTTCTTCCAGATGGCGGGATTCTCGCTGCTGTATGCGGGGCTGTATCAGCTCTGGACGATGGCGTTCGGCGCACCGCCGCCGACGCTCTGCGCGGTTGTGTTCTGGGTGCTCGGGATGGTGGACATCGTGCAGAGGGAAAGGAAGCGGTCGCTTGAATAGACGGTATCGCGCGTTCTTTTCGACGTTCACGCTCTCGCTCGTGCTCTGCGTGCCGCTCGGGATCACGCTGGTGCAGATCTTCACGCTGAGGCTCGCGAACCCGTTCCAGTCGCCGTATCTCTGCACCGCTTCGGTGCTCTGGAGCCTTATCTATGGCGGCGCGCTCTATACGCTCTGGCGGCTCCATGATGCGGAACAGACGGTATGCGGTATCCTGCTCTATGCGGGCCTTATCGCTGTCACTTCGGTATGGTTGAATTGTTTCTGGAGGTAAGTAAAAATGCATTCACAGCCACTATTCCTTATTCCGGTTGACGATTCTAAACATTGCCATGTATGTGTAGAAGGAGACAGCCCGAGACAGGCGCTTGCAGATGTCATGAACGTTGTTCAGCGGAAATTTTAAGGCTCGTCGCGCGGGAATCCTCGGCTGTTTATGTCTATGATTCTCAGTAGCGCGCGACGAAATGGATGAAAGGATGTGCTGAATTATGAAGGGTCTTCTTGGTCTTCTGCTTTTTATATTTGGAATTCTTTTTCTGCTTCTAGCTCTCGATCAATCTTCGTCTCATATAAAGCAAGAAAGAGAAGACGCAAAAGACGCTTGGGGCGCGTCTATAATGGAGTCTATGCCTGACATGGATTCCATTAAAACGCAGGAAACGATTCATTATTATATGGATGTTCGACAACTTGATGATGGGAATAAAGAAGTGCGCATACAAAACAAAGATTCAGAGCCATCGTTTTTGCATAATGCGACACGATATTATATCGTATACAAGGATTTTTCCTATGTACAAGTTCAAGAGTCACTAGAAATCCGCAAACGATTTTCTGAGTTCGAACACGGAGGTTTATTATGGTAAACACGAAGAAATCTGCCGCACGCCTTGCGCTGGAGAACATGAAGATGCTCCAGCTCTCGCCGAAATGCGTCGATGCGTTCCGAACGGATCATAGCATCTGGTGCTCGGAACGGCTCGATCTCATGATGGCCGGAGAGAAGGAGCCGATACTCACGGCAGCGACCATCTACGATACAGCGGATCCAGAATACCCCTATTCCCGCGAGGTGCAGAAAGCCCTTGCGCTCGTCCGTGACATGGACTGTTTCCCGTATCATGTCGTGCAGGCGAATACGGCTATCGGAAATCTCTTCGCCGTGCTCTATACGACGGGCGAAGAGGAGGAATGCCCGCCGGAATCCGTGAACGGCAAGAGCTATGTCTATGAGGTTCCGGCGTTCGTCTACAACGCGACGCAGCCGAATTTCTCGGAATTCGGGTTCATCTGGGTCAAGCCGCAGAACGGTGCGCTGCTGCGCGTTTCGTGAGAGAGGGTAATCTTATGTCATTTCATCTAAACCTAGATGCTATGCTTTCCGTTTTTCCTTTTCGCTCTGCGAAGCAGAAAAGAAGACAACAAGAAATGCAAGTTCTCCTAAGCACCATGAAAAACAATCTCGTGCTTTCGTCTGCCTGCATCGAAGCATTCCAATCCTCGCGCACTATCTGGTGTTCCGAACGGATAGAAATTCCTCCAGGTGACGGAGAATATCGGAAGCCGGTTCCCTGCGTCCTGCTTCATGATGTTTCTGATCCTCGCTATCCCTATCAGCAGGATGTACAGGATGCTTTGAGCATCTTCACCGATTCCCACATGATTGAATGCGGGAATCCGAATAAGATAGATCCACATGAAATCATGGATATGCTCTCTCTTGCAAAGAAATCAGAAGCTATCCCGTTCCATGTCGTTTCATGGAAACCGCATCACGACCTGAGGTTTGCCGTCCTTTGCTTCCCACGCAAACCGGTTGACGGATTCTCTTTGACTGGCTATTTTGATGGAACGGGCATTGATTTCTGGGATATACCCGCCTTTGTCTACAATGCTACGCATCCGAGCTGGTCGGAATTCTGGCGCGTTCGAGTCACGCCAAAGAATGGGGGGCTTCTGTGGTTGCGCATACATACGGTTTATATTCCATATTGAAAGGAGGAAACCGCAATGAGCCTTGATAAAGCCATCCAGCACGGGAAGGAGCATCGGAAGCCGTATCACGGGGCAAAGGCTATAGACCAAACGTGCAGAAATCACGGTAGTTGCATTTATTTCTTCAATATCCATACGGAACGGTTCTACCCAAACCCGAACGAGCAAGGAGGAAATTGAGATGGAATATGTCAGCGAAGATATGTATGCGAACGGCGAAGGCGTCTATACAATTCGCCGGAATATGGGCGAGACACAGTATATCCTCGTCGAACCGCCGTACTATGACGAGATGCTGGTCAACGGCAAGCCGCACACGCCCGTGTTCTGCGGCAGGGCGATCCGCATCGGCAATCCCATCTATATGGAGGATGAGGAAGAGGAAACCGGCAGCACGAGAGCCTATATGCTGATCTGGCGGATTATCCATGAAGGCGAAACCGATGCGTATGACGCGTGCGATATGGCGCATCCGATTTCCGCCATCCCGCTCGGGGGCGAGAACTACTTCTTCAATATTTATACCGAGGAATTCTACGAGAAGGGAGGTGTCTCCCTTGAACTCCATTGAAATCTTTGCGGTGTGGAAAGCGAAATTTCCATCGCTCTTCCCAAAGAAGGATGACCGCGACCGGCCAATCCTCCCCAAGAAGAAGATACCCGCAATCCTCGACGCTGCCGTGACGGCCGGGGCAACGTGGACAGAAGCCGAACAGGCTCTCCATGACTGGCAGAGCGCATGGCCGTATAAGCGGATGCTCATCATCCGGTCGAAGCATCGGCGGACGCTGCGTTTCCATGAGGCGCAATGCTATCAGGCTCTGCACCGCGATTTCCCGAAGCTCTTCGATGTGCTGGCCTTCCGACCGCTGGAAATCGGGATTCGCGAAAAGCTCTTCGTCTGGTGCAAGGAAAACGGCTTCAGCGAGCATACGTTTACCCGGACGCTCTACTGGTACTGCCATCAGAAGGAATATCTGCGGATGGATAAATCCGTCCGCTATACGCTTGACGGGAGTCCCGTCCCTTCGGGGCAGTTCCGCCTCGAATGGCACGGCTATGAGGACGGCAAGCATGTCGTCAAGCAGCACGGCATCTTTGCTTCGATGGACGATGCGGTGCAGGCCATCTGCGACTGGTGGAAGAAGAACGCGTTCACGCCGCCGTATGTGCGGTATAACCGGAATACCCTGCCTACCTGCCCTGTCGTGCTGACCATCGACTACGGCTCGCATGTGAATTTCTATCGGATTCTGAAGGTGTAAAAAATGGTAAAATGCAAATTGGTCGAAAAGGGTGAAGTCCGGCGGCGCGGCAGAACGGCGGATACGTTCCTCTATCAGGGGAAACTGATGAAGACCTGCTTCGGGTATATCGATCCGATGACAGACTGGGTGCTGCCGGAATGCCAGAAATGCTACTATTGGGAGCGGAACTGGGATTATTGGGATTACGACGAAGATCCGCACACCATGAAACCGCTCCTAGAAAAGCGAGATGATTAAGCATGAAGAACGCTTTCCGGATTCTCCACGCGGCAGGGATGGAATTCCTGCGGTCCGCGAAAGGATTCTGGCCGCTCTGGCTACTTGCCGCGTTCCTGCTTGCGCTCGTGTGTCTCCTATCGCTGCTTGGCGTCTAAAGAAAGGATTATGTTATGCGTACTTTACTGTTGCTGCGGGGCGTCCCAGGGGCTGGGAAGTCCACGTTCGTCCGTGAGCATCACTTAGAGCCGTACACGCTCTGCGCGGACGATTTCCGGCTCAAGATCTCGAATCCCGTGCTCAATGCAAGCGGGAAATTCTGTATCAGTCAGGAGCACGACAACGAGGCGTGGGCGTTGCTCTATGATGCGCTGGAGAAGCGGATGCGGCGCGGGGATTTCACGGTCATCGACGCGACGAACATTTCGCCGAAGATGATTTCCCACTATAAGAAGCTCCTCGACCAATACCGCTACTCGGCGTTCTATCTGAACATCGACGTCAGCCTTGAAGAGGCGTTGCGGCGCAATGCGGCGCGCGAAGAATACAAACGCGTACCGGAGCCAGATGTCCGGCGGATGTTTGCGATGTATCAGAACCTCAAGGTTCCGTCGTATGTGAAGCCAATACAGTCCCTAGACGAGATTCTGAACTATTTCGTCACCGATCTTGGCAACTTCCAACGGGTGCAGGTCATCGGCGATGTGCACGGCTGCTATACGGCTCTCAAGGCTCTGCTGACCGATGGCGGGCTGGATTCCGACACGAAGTATATCTTTGTCGGGGATATGCTGGAGCGCGGCATCCAGAACCAGCAGGTGCTGGATTTCATCCTCCGCCATGCGAAGGATAAGAACGTCACGTTCGTCATGGGAAACCACGATCAGCGGATGCTCGACTGGGCGACGGGGAATCTCGTGCCGGACAAGAAAGGGCGCATCCATCTTTCCAGCTCGTTCCGGAAATGCGTGGACGAGCTAATGGACGGCCTCGATCCGAAGGCCATCAACCAGCGGATGAAGGACATCCGCGATGCGTTCCGCCGATTCGTGCAGGCGTATGCGTTCACGTTCGGCGGCAAGAAGTATTTCGTCTGTCATGGCGGCATCCCAGCGTTGCCCTCCATGACGCTCATCTCGGCACAGCAGCTCACGTGGGGCGTCGGGGATTATTCGCTCCACATCGACGACCTGTACGAGAACAGCTATGCGGTGAATTGCACGCAGGGCTTCATCCAGATCCATGGGCATCGGTGCACCGAGGACTATGATGCCGAAACCTATGACGGGACGGAGCACTCCATCAGCCTTGAAGGCCATGTGGAAAGCGGCGGCTCGCTGAAGTCGGTCATCCTCCATGATACCGGCGAGCGATCGTTCTACCGCGTCAAGAATTCGTCATTTTACCTCTCATTTCGCCCCGCCGAGCAGATAGAGATTGCTGCTTCGGACAGCAAGAGAATCGTCACGGAGAATCCGACGACGAATGCGATGATCGCGGATCCTGACATCCGCGTGAAGGAGCAGAAGGATCATGACCTGCTCTCGCTCAACTTCACGGAAAAGGCGTTCTACGGCCACCGCTGGAACGAGCGGACCATCCAGGCGCGCGGGCTGTTCGTGGACAAGAAGAGCGGCAAGGTGCAGCTCCGGTCCTACAACAAGTTCTTCAACCTCTACGAGCGGCCGGAGACGAAGCCTGACGCACTCTCGCGGTCGCTTGCGTTCCCGCTTTCGGTCTATCGGAAGCAGAACGGCTTCCTCGGCATCTTGTCGGTCGTAGACGGCGATGTTGTGCTTGCCACGAAGTCGCAGACCTCGGGGCAGTACGTCGATTATTTCCGCGAGATTTATGCGACGCTTGCTGATGAAGAGAAGGATGCGCTCAAGCGGCTTGCCGAACAGTATTCCTGCTCGTTCGTGTTCGAGGTCTGCCACGTGAAAGACCGGCATATCATCGACTTCGACAAGAATCACCTGTGGCTCTTGGATGCCATCCCGAACGCCTACGAGATCGGCGGGAAGGACATCAACAAGGCGTTCTCCGACGAAGTGAAGGGTAAAGTGCCGATTGTGTCGGGCATCATGCAGAAGAAGGTGCTGCTCTTCACGGCAGACTCCGTGCAGGAGGTCATCGACTACGCGAAGGCGCATCATCACGACCGCGACATCGAAGGGGTCGTGTGCCAAGATGCGCACGGGTATATGTTCAAGCTCAAGTTCCACTACTATACGACCATGAAGAAGCTCCGCGCGGCGTTCCAGCTCGCGCAGCGGAAGTTCTCGGTTGGGATCCCTTGGGGCGCGTTCCGCGACGAGCGGACGGTCAAGTTCATCGCGTTCTTCACGAAGCTGCCGTATGCGGAGTGGAGAAATCTGCACATTATTGATGCGATAAAGTGGTACGAGAGGGAGAACGGCGTGCTGATGGAGAAAGAGAACTGATTTCCAGGAGGATGATGTCATGGAGAAGTGGAAAGACATGCTGCGCTCGGATGTCGTGGCGTATTTCATCGAGAAAGGCGCAAACAAGGCCGAGGCGGATCGTTGGAGCCAGACGAAGGTGAAGCCGTGCAAGCGGAAGACCTATGAAAACGGGATGGGCTACCGAGTGACCTCCTCCTATTATTCCTGCTCGGAGGTCTACGCAATCTCGGAAAAGGAAATCCTTGCGTGGCGCGAAGCCGACAAAGCAACGGTCAAAGAGCGGCGAATCCGCAATGCAAAGAAAAAGAAGGAGCTGAATCGGTCATCGTGCTGGATACCGAAACGACCGGAACGAAGCCTTCCGATGAGATTCTGGAGCTTGCCATCGTCGCTGAGGATGGTAAGACGCTCTTCCATGAATATTTCCGTCCAGATCAGAAGAAAAGCTGGGATCGAGCGGCAGCCATCAACGGGATTTATCCGCAGGATGTCGAACAATGCTGCTCCATCAAGGCCTATCGTGCCGTCATCCAGAAAATCCTTGACACTGAACTTGTTACGACAAAAGGACAGGAGGAGGAAAAACGGGCTTAAGCTTCCCGTTTGATGAATATGAATATAATGAAATTTAACGGTCAGCGTCTACACGACGCGTTGCAGTTTCGTGGAAAGAAAATGGCGGAGCTTTCCAGGGAAACCGGCATAAGCAGACAGTCACTGTCACTGTATGCAAACGAAGAAAATGTGCCGCCTTATGAGAATGTTCAGAAAATAGCAAAAAATCTTGACTTTCCGTCAGAATATTTCCTGTCGGAAGACAAATGTACAACGGTAACGACTAATACGTATTTCAGGTCACAGGCTGCCGCAAAAAAGAAGGAGCAGAATGCCCAGGAGAAGAAGCTCGAATACACAGCAAAAATGTATAAAATTCTATTGAATTATGTTGATTTCCCCGCTCTCCATCTCACTCTTCCTATGGGAATATATGCTGATGTTGACGATGTTGTTAATGCTGAACCGGAGGAGATGCAGGAGAAAATAGAAAAGCTGAC
>Ga0256406_1001703_pt1 | contig 34386 bp, 41 predicted proteins | sample RumenRJG_03DNA_FD_185986 | JGI IMG/M metagenome (GOLD analysis project Ga0256406, IMG submission 185986) | Bovine rumen microbial communities from Lethbridge, Alberta, Canada - RJG_03 | ecosystem: Host-associated > Mammals > Digestive system > Stomach > Rumen | place: Canada: Alberta | collected...
AAATTGCAAGTGCAAAATGCGGGTTTTTACAGTATTTATGCGGTTCTGCGCTCAATATATTGCATGAAATTTATAGCGTAGTTGCAATCTTTATTGGAAGTTCACAATAAAGCTGCTCTAAGACGGACCTGGATGCCTTTGTATCATTGCCATCCCAGCTTCCGCTCCAATGGATGGATGAATACCATTTGACAGTCCCCTCGATCGGCAGAGAAGCAGAGCTGACATATCCGTGTTCCCGGATATAGTCAAGGGCTGTCGTTTCCAGTTCTTTAAGATCATGGAAACGATGACCATTCTTCTTACAAAGATCCCGATAGCGCTTATAATATGGCCAGTCTTTTGTCGGGATAATCGCAAGCTCCTTATCCGTATAGTCAAACAGGCTTCGATCCTTATAAAGAAGCTCATACAAATCCTTTTTCTGAAACCCCTTTACACGGGACTGCAGCGTCAGCTCTGCGTTTTTACCGACGCTGTCTACCGGATCAAACTGAATGCATCCCGCCTGAGTGACATAATCCAGTGCGCCGGATTTTCCCTTAAAGATATGGGCAGCGTACAGCCCCTGCTTCATCAGAAGGAGCCGTCTGGCCTGCTGTTTACTTACGCTTGTCTCTATCATGGATCCTCTCCCGCTTATAGCCGTACAGGCAGATAGCGTAAACTCTCTTTGCTCCATTCTCTTTTAATAGCGATCTGCATGCGGCGATCGTTTTTCCGGTAAAAACCATATCGTCAGCGAGAATCACTTTATCAGATCTTAAGGGTCTTGTAAGTGCAAGGCTGTCTTTAATCTCTGGCAGAGTATATCGTCCGCCCTTATGAACCGGCGTCATTTTTGTTTTCCGGCAAATCAGATCGGATCCGTCAATCGCCCTGGCAAGGATGAATTTCTCATTTGCGGCAATTGCGGAGCAGACTTCAGCCACAGGATTTATCGAATCCGGATCAGATCTGGGGATACAGACCAGTTCGAAATCACCGAGCTGCTTCGTGATCCAGAGTACCTGACGAAGCGCCCGAAGCAGAACCATATAAAAGAAGGGGTAGTATTTTCTCTCTCCATCCAGGAATCTCCAGAAGGACCGGATGCGCTCTGCCTCTCTTTGGGGAAGAGAGAGCATGTCGCCGGCTCTGTGATAGGGATAAACATACCAGATCCCTCTTTTCCCCAGAAGGTGCACGCTTCCATGCCTGTGAAGGGACCGGAAACGCTCGCCATATGTAACAGAATATCCCATGAAACGAAGCGGGAACCTTTTCTCCTGCTCCGCCATTTTGCGCTTTCCCATAGTTGCAGCATCCTTATTCGTCATCCAGGATTTCCTGAAGATAGGCCCTGTAGCGGTTTTTGACCTCCTCAGGTCCCGTAATCTTTAAGTCTTTTCCGATAGCCGTTACCCAACCGAAGAACTGGGAGCTGACACTTACCATCACCTGCACGGAAAAATGATCTTCATCCTCCGGAAACATCAGAATATCAGAACCAAAGCGGTCAAGGATCACGCCGGCAAGATGATTTTTGCAGGTAAGACGCACGGTTTTATCTTCTCCGCCGAACATGCCGAATGTCTTTTTTGAAAACTGGGCAACATCAGTTTTATCTGCGAGTGCCTCTTTACTGCGGCCAGCCTTAAAAATGCTCATGGCGCGCATCTTATCAACCCGGTAATGCTTTGTCCGGCCCGCTTTTTCATCAAAGGCAATCAGGTAGTAGTTCTCATCATCCCAGATCAGGTGAAGGGGGCTCACCACATAAAACGCTCCGTTATGGCGAAGGACCATCTCTTTTTTCGCAGTCCAGTCCACGTACTGAAAGGTGATCTGCTGATTGCAAAATATGGCGGAGTGCAGCATATCCACGTTGTAGTAAATGGTCTCGTTGCCAGTCTTTGGCCGGTTGTAGATGACCACCTGGCTGGAAAGCTGCTTTGCTTCCTCGTTGCTGCACAGCGTTTCGAGTTTACGGATCAGTTCCTCCGTTTTCTTCTTTGTGATGAAACGCGAAGACTGAACGGCGTCCACCATGAGCTTAAGCTCCGGCAGCTCGAACTGACGCGATCCGATATAGTATCCGCCAAGTTTCCCGTCAAGCTTTACGATATCAAGATCTGATTTTTCCAGCTTGTCGATCTCACTGTAGATCGTCTGCCGGCTTGCCTTTACCCCGTACTCATGCTCTAAGATATCCAAGATCTGAGAGGTGTTTAAGGCATGCTGTTCATCTGTCCTTTGAAGGAGGATTTCCATAATGTACAGTGTTTTAAGGCCAGGTATGCCAATTGCCATTCCCATAGTATCTACCCCGTCGTTCTAAGATTTTGCTGCCGCTTCACATAAGAGTGGCAGAAAGATCGATACGCATATCGCAGCTGTCACAGCCGATGTGGTTTTCATCTCCGTCTTTCCCAAGAACAACAATATGCCCTCCGCAGAACGGACAGATCCATTTCTTTTTCCGGCCGTTTACAAGATCTTCCATGTCCCTGACAAACCCGGCAACATCAATATCTTTGCTGCCAAATTCCTTTGTCCAGTCCGGGGAAGTAATGGCTTTCCTTAGCGTATCGTCCTCGTCGATATAGACGCTGTCTCCCGCCTGAAGCCCCCTTTTCGTAAAGAGTGCATCTGGCATCTTAAAGCGGATCTTATTATTGTCTGGATCCTCAAGCACGGCCACCGCCATCAGAGGAAGGTCTCCTTCCCGTTCCTCACAGCCAAAATCAATATCTTCCAATATGTCAACTAATCTGTAAATCATGTGATGCTCCTGCCATTTAAGATATGATCAATAAGGCGGATCAAGGAGGCGGCAAAATGTTCGTCATCTTCCAGCGTCCGCTTTGCCGGGCCTTTTAGGTGATGCTTTCCTTTTCCCATGCGGGCTTTCTTTGCCAGATGCCGCTCCATCAGCATCTGATCTATATTCTCATTGGTATACCATTTCCCGCTCTGGTGAATGGGATAGGCGCCCTTCCCCAGGCCCATGGCCGCTACGCCGTAGTCCTGAGTAATGATGATATCGCCTGGCATGCTTTCATTCATCAGGGCAAAATCCACTGCATCTGCGCCTTCTCCGATCACTCTTATTTCCGAATAATCCGAAGTAAGCACATGGTTGGTATCGCTAAAGATAATTACCGGAATCTTTCTTTCCTTTGCGATCCGCTCTGCGATCTTTACGACAGGGCAGGCATCCGCATCGATCAGTATTCGTATCATGTTATTTCCGCCTGAACTTTTTATAGATCTTTGAGTATGTGATGGGAAGAAGCGGGATCCCCATGATGCTTCCAATCATCAAAACAATTCCTCCTGCAGCCATATTGAAAAGGCCAAGGATTGTGCTTATCCAGAAAACGAAGGAAAATACGAGCCACATGATGCCATTTGCCCTGTTATATCTGGGGATGTCCTCTATTTCATTTTCACCAACTGTGCTGCCCGAGTAGAACCACATGGGTTTCTTGCGTCTCCATGCATAAATTCCAATCCCGGTAAAAAGCATGCTGGTAGGGATCATAATAACCAGCCATATGATATTTCCCATGTGTTTCCTCTCTTTAACAAATAGGATTTTACCTTTCTGATCTTAAAAGAGCATACCAACACGCATCGCAAATGCCTTGATTGTTTCTGTCTGAACTACGCATAGTGCCTTCGTATTTCATTCCACACTTTTTCATAACCATACCGGAATGTGGATTTCTAGGGTCGTGCCGGCTTTCAATGCGGTTAGCTCCAACCTCGTCAAAAAAGTAATCCATCACCGCCTTGAGCGCCTCCGACATAATCCCCTGATGCCACCAGTTTTTCCCCAGACAATAGCCAATATGGATCATATCGATATCGTCATTCATATCCACTGCGGTGATGCTTCCGAGAGGATCGCTGCCATGCTCTTTTAACACAACTGCCCATTGATAAAAGTTTTTCTGTGAGTAAGATGAAACCCAGGCTTCCAATACCGCCCTACTATCAATAACACTGCTGTGTGCGCTCCACGTCAGAAACTTTGTCACCTCAGGATCAGAAGCCCAATTGTTATACATGGCATCTGCATCACTGATTGAGAATCTCCTCAAAAGTAATCGTTCTGTTTCAATACTTTGCGTTCCACGATGTATCATACGTTCACCTATTAAGGAATTAAATGATCTTTCTTTTAAAAATGCATACTATACTTTTGGACGCGCCATAACTTTGATTCGTGGATGTACAGCTAACCATTTCCCATCCATCATTCCCAAGTTGATTAAGCTGATTTTCAACTTGACGGACTTCAACATTTCCACCCCAAAATCCTTTTGTATCGTAAGTGACCACTTTATATTCGAATTTATCCATTGTTTTCCTCCAAATCTGGCTCTCATTCATAACTATGCGTCTTAAGATGCCATTAAGTAGAGATTATCTCTGTCAACACAGATACTGCTTGTATGGTTACATAATTTCCCAAGCGTATCCATTTTCTCAATGAACATTCCGGTACCGGGATTACTGACCTCTGTAAGCGCATGAACCAGATTACCCTCCATGCCCTTCGCATTTTTCTTAAGCGCGGCTCCGCCATCAATCAGCCACTCGTCCACAGGTCCTTCTTTTACCAGGGGTATACTGCCAATAAAAGAACCCAGTGCTTTTCCGGCATTTCCGATGCCCTTAAGAAGATTGCCCTCAACCGCCTTGCCTGCTATTTTCTCGATGTAAGCTGAACACGCCGCATAAATCTGCCGGTATCTCATAGAGCGTTCTTCAATGTCGTTTCTGATCTTTTCAAGATGTTCCTCCCGGAAATCTCCAAGAAGCATCACCTCAACAAAGGAAGACATTGCGAACAGGTACAGCGACATCCGATAATACCGGAACTTCTTAAGAAGGGATTTAACGACAGCATTGACATTTGCATTCGCAACAACCGGTGCCTTAACCTTTATCTCCTGCAGTTCATTCTGATATGCCTGCAGGTTTTTCTCTGCTGTGCGCTTTATATCAAGTGCCTGCTTATAATGGCCGCTCTTAAAGAGCTCTTTGTCCCAGTTGAATTTAAATTCCCTGATTGTGCCTTGAAGGATCTTAACATCTGCCTCGATCTGCGCTTCCTTTTCATTTTCCAAAAAGGACAGGATCTGCTTTGAGATTTCCTCGATGGCATCAAGCTTCTGCTCAATCGTATACAGTGCTGCCGCCATCATCATGGTCGCGGGGTCAACCGGCATTACTTTTGTGGAAGTTCCGCTCATAGGGCCTGCCTGGGCAAATTTTGCCATTTTTGAAGTGCCGTCTGTTCTTTTCATGGCACCCCAGAAATTCCCGTCTTTTGCAGCCTTCAGGACATCTCCCACGGATGCATTGGCTACTCTGAACAGTCCGGTTGTGTCAACTGAGACAGTTTCCGTCACGGTCCTGAATGCCGGAAGAAGTGATGCAGCTGCAGGTCCAAGCGTTGCAAGCTGGCCGATTGGAAGTGTAATGGCCGCTTTTCCTGTATCGATCTGTGTTTCCGGCAGAAACATATCTGACAATGAAACCAGTTCACCTGCTGCTCCTGGGTGATGGCTATCATGCTGTACCAAAGAAGTACCGTTTTGTGACAAAGCATCTGCCTGCTCTGATGGTTTTTTCCCTCTGTTAAACAGTCCCATTCTCTATTTCCTCCGTCTGATCTATAATCCGGTCCACATTTTCTTTTATCTGTTCATACCGGCACATCCCGGCAAGCTTCCTTACTCTGCCCAGGCTGATGGTCTTTTGCTTTCTGCCGCATACCTGGTTAATCTTTGCCGTCGGAACAACATAAAATTCCCAGTTAAGAAGCTGCAGTGGATTGCTCTCTTCCCTGGTGTTTCCTGTATTTAAGCAGAAAACGTAAATATCATTTTGGCGCTCATACCTGTTTTCCTTCCGGTTTTCTGTTTCATAGGCACTGTTTGCAGGCGCAATGCCAAAGCTTCGAGCCTTCGAGATCCCCCATTTTTCATTCCACGGATGATAATAGGCCGTCGTTTTTACTTCGATCCTCCTGCCCCGGTACTCTACGTCGCACAGTGCCCAGTAATCCTGATCTCTTGTCACCTTCTGCCCAAGCGCTGAGGCAACCAGAAATTCCCCTATATTTCCATGCTGGAAGTACAGGTTCGGGTTGTGATAGCGCCACACATCCAGGATGGAGAGGCCTGTATCCTGATCACCGCTTTTAAAAACTTCATTGCCGCTTAGTGCCATATATGCTCCTTTATAAAACACTGTATTATTCACATAATCCGCATCGTTTACCTTTCAGTATATCATAGATAATCACGTTAATAGAGGCTAATCTTCTCTATGCCCCCCTTGCCACATAAACTACGGCGGACGAATAATCGCCCGCCGCCAAAATCTTACCGGATTGTATGATGGCGCCGAAGCACTTTTTTGAGAGCCGCCACAGCTTCAAGAAGGATTTCCTTCTCATATCTGCTGCAGTCTGAAAAAGTCATGCCCCAGACATCATCTTTATGTTTTCCTGCATGTGTCATTCCATAGACCAGCTCATCGAGGCCGCAGTCAAGGCCCTCTGATATCGCTGCAAGTACTTTCAGGCTCACTTTTTTCTTTCCGGTCTCCACAAGGGATATGTACTGCGGCGTTACTTCACTGAGAGCGGCCAGCTCTTCCTGTGTCAGTTGTGCCTCCTTTCTTAGCTGTGCAACACGGCTTCCGATCAGTTTGTAGTTGATGTTCATGTGACATCCTCCTTTCTATATAGTCGCTTATATAGTCCAGAGGCGAAGTCCACTTCGTCTATAGCTTATTCTAAGTTTCGCCTTGCGTGTATAAAATATTTTTTGTATATACACGATAGGCGAAGAGGTGTCTTATGGACGAGAAACGGTTATTACTTGGAGATCGTATCCGCCAGACCCGTCGTGCCAGAGGGATCAGTCAGATCCAGCTTGCGGAAATGGCCCAGATTTCGGTATCGCATATGAGTGATATCGAAACCGGGAAGACTAATATCAGCCTGGATGTTTTCATAAGGATCATGAATGCCCTTCAGGTCTCTTCTGACTGGCTTCTTCAGACGAATGCATCCGATGAATCCGAGGCCCTGGATAAGGAGTTTACAATTCTTCTATCCGATTGCAGTCTTACGGAAAAGCAGCTAATTCTGAACATGGCACGCGAAATGAAAAAGGGATTGCGAACCAGCAGAGAATAAGTCAAAAAGATCTGGTTCCGTTTTTATATGCTCATATATGGACTGTAGGTTGAGAGGTAAACCTGCAGTCCATTTTCTTTTCATTATGAAAAAAATATAATGATGCATGTACAGGAAGGGGGCCAATATTTATGACTGAGCAGGAAGAAAAAGCTGTATCAACGGCCGATCGCAAAGCCAAAATCAGGGAGCGGTACAGAGGAATAAGTGAGGATGACCTTGACGTCATTCCTGCCATTCAGGCGCTTCGGCTTGAAGATGACCATCAGGTAAAACGTGTTGCGGTCTATGCAAGAGTATCTACCGATGATCCCCGCCAGACATCTTCCTATGAACTGCAGAAAAACCACTATCAGGACGTGGTAAGCCGCCATATCGGCTGGGAACTGATTGATATCTACGCTGATGAGGGCATTTCTGGAACATCCCTGATGCACCGCGATGCATTCCTTCGGATGATAGAGGACTGTAAGGCCGGAAAAATCGATCTGATCCTCACCAAAAGCGTCTCCAGGTTTGCCAGAAACATTGTGGACTGCATCAGCTACATCCGGCAGCTTCGGGCCATGAAACCGCCGATCGGCGTCACGTTTGAGACGGAACATATCTATACGCTTGACGGAAATTCCGATATGAGTCTTGCCTTTATTGCAACGCTTGCGCAGGAAGAAAGTCATACCAAGAGCGAAATCATGAACTCATCGATTGAGATGCGCTTTCGAAGAGGCATTTTCTTAACTCCTCCCCTTCTTGGATACGATCAGGATAAAGACGGCAACCTTGTCATAAACGAGGAGGAAGCTCTGACTGTAAGGCTGATCTTTTTCATGTATCTGTATGGCTATACCTGCCAGCAGATCGCTGACCAGCTGACGAAACTTGGCCGGAAAACGAAGAAGGGAAAAACCACCTGGTCGGTCGGCAGCATACTTGATCAGCTTCAGCAGGAACGCCATTGCGGGGATGTGCTCTCCCGAAAGACCTGGACACCTAACTATCTTGACCATAAGTCAAAGAAGAACCGGCTTGACAGGAACCAATACCGCCAGAAGGACCACCATGAGGCCATTGTCTCAAGGGATGATTTTATTGCGGTTCAGCACCTTCTGCGCAATGCAAGGTATAAAAACCGCGGGATCCTGCCCAGCCTGATGGTGATTAAGGAAGGGATCTTAAAAGGATTTATCTCAGTTAATCCCAGGTGGTCAGGCTTTAAGCCGGACGATTACAGGCAGGCCTGCCGCAATGTCCATGCAGAAACCGCATCGGGCGGCGCTTTCGAAGTTACTCCAAAGAGCGGGGACTTCGACCTGCGCGGGTACGAGGTAGCCAGACTGCAGTTTTTTGAAAGCGGAAGGCGGATCAGTCTTTCCTTTACCGTTGATACCCTCTCTTTCAGCATGGAAGCACTTGACAAACTGGATACGGAATATATTGAACTTCTCGTTCATCCGCAAAAGCGTTTCTTTGCCGTTCGGCCCTGCGGCAAGGAGATGAAGAATGCACTTAGATGGATGAAAACGAAGAAAGATAAGAAATTCCCGAAGAAGATCTATGGGGCTGCATTTATCCCGAACCTGTATGACCTGTTTGGCTGGAACCATGCATACCGTTATAGAATAACAGGTTTCCGGCGGCAGAAAGATCTGGAGAGCGTAATCCTCTTTGATCTTGAAGATACAGAGGCGTTGATTCCCAAATCAGTACTTGCCTCTTTGGAGGATGATGCGAAATCCCCTAAGAAGGCGCCCTGTCTTAATGCGGAAACCGCCGTAGGCACTGGCAGTCATATCCTCGGCTTCCCAGGTGACTGGGCAGACCGGTTCGGGACAGATTATTACCGGCAGGCACAGATTTTAGAGCTGGCGCAGTTTGACACGCAGGGAACCTGGAATGCAGCAAAAGAAGGCGAACCCATCAACACCGGTGAGGTGCTCAACGTGACCTCTCCGGCGGCTCTGGGCGAACAGATAGAACAGTTAATCTCGCAGATGAAGCGGAAGGATGATGATAAGGATGAGCTTACCGGAGACGAAAAATCCTCTTGAGGAAATGGACGGATATACGCTGAAAATGCAGGAAGAATCTCCTGATGTTGGAGATCTTACAGATGCAGAGGAAGTTGACTTTGACTTTGAAGGTTACCAGGTCGTCAGAGGCGAATTCTTCTCCCATGTCTATGAGCCATCCTTCTGCTTCAACAATGACAAGGTGTATGTAAACTCCACATGCCTGAAAAAACTCCCCGGTTATGAATATGTGCAGATCCTGGTAAATCCGGATGAGAAGAAACTCGCGGTACGGCCATGCATGGAGGATGAAAGAGATTCGTTTCGATGGTGCTCGTCTTCCGGCAAAAGATCCCCCAAACAGATCACCTGCCGGATGTTCTTTGCCAAGGTGATGACGCTGATGGGATGGAATCCGGGATATCGGTATAAGCTTCTGGGAAAGCTTGTAAAATCCAACTCGGAGCTGCTTTTCATCTTTGATCTGACATCCCCGGAAATATACCAGCGCCAGGTTAAGGAGGACGGCAAGGTTAAAAACACCCGCACGCCGATCTTCCCGGAGGAATGGAAGAACCAGTTTGGGCAGTCCTATAAGGATCACCAAAGAAGGCTGCAGGTAGGAACTTTCGATGGCTATACCGTCTTTAATCTGCAGCCGGACCCAAGAAGGAGCCCGAAAAAGAAAGAAGAGGTTACAGACAATGAACAGCAATCCACTACAGGAAGTACGGCCCAGCCTGCTGATCGACCTGAAGAAGAACAGAATCCGAATACATAAGGCCACCCTCCATCTTCTCGGGGATCCGGATTATATCCAGTTTCTGGTGAACCCGGAGAACTTGTCCTTAGTGATACGATGCAGCGTCAAGGCTGATTCTCTTGCACTCCATATCCGGTGGAACCTGATTGGAGGCAAGCAGTGCTGTGACTTCTACAGCTATTTTCTTTTAAAGTCACTTAGGGATGTGAACTGTGGATGGGAGGAAAACCGCTCCTACAGGCTGTACGGCCATCTTCATGAGAAAGAAAACCTGGCTATGTTTTCCATGAAGGATACGATCGACATCGACAGTATGCAGTCTGAAAATAAGGAGGCACTATGACCACATATGACGGAGCGCTTGCACGAGCCAGGCTGAAAGTGCATCCCCTGCTATCCTCCCTGATCCAGCCTATTTCGCCAGAGGAATACGAAGCGCTGGAACTTGACCTGATCGAATACGGATGCAAGGAGCCTGTCGTTACATGGTGCGGATATATACTTGATGGTCATAAAAGATATCGTATCTGCAAGGATTACGCAATTGAATTTCAGGTCAGAAAATCCCATCTGGTCATGCTCAATGAAGCCATCTCCTATGTCTGCGAGACGCAGCTTAAACGAAAGGATCTTATATATGAGCGCTATAAATATCTGATCGGCAAATGGTTCACGGCCCAAAGAGGTCTTGCCCAGAGGGAGGCTGACCTCAGCCTGAAAACCAGTCATCCCATTTCGCCGGCAGCTGCCGCGCGGATCAGATGTGAACGGCTTGCCAGAGAAAAAAACATTTCCTGCGGGACAGTGAATAAATACCGGTTTTTTCAGGAAGCGGTAGATACCATTGCCAAATCAGCGCCGCAGCTGGCTGAGCGCATTCTCTCAGGTCAGCTAAAACTCTCTCATGAAAACGCCCTGAACCTTTGCCACGGGGCGCCCGAAGACCTTCGTACCCTTGAAAAGGCTGTCCTGGCGGGGAACCTTGGATACTTAAGTCTCGCAGATATCCGCCATGAGATCACCTGGGCCCGGTCGGGCGACCATTACCTGAGCCATTCTGCGCCCAAAAAGGAACACGCGCTGGTAACTGCTCAGATTAAAAATATGCCAAAGTACGATCCGGACGCGGAGATCTCCTCTCTTGCCTATACCATTCCCTCATGGTGCAGCATGATCATCCGATCCATGAAGGTATCCAATCTCTCCCAGGTAAGCCCGGCTGCAAAAAGGCGCCTTCTCGCCCAGCTGGAAACGCTTAGATCCCAGACAGACCGCCTGCTTGTCAGTATTAAGGAGTCATAACATGAATGAAGAATACACTGAATACATGGAATATATGCAGTTTGTTCCGCAGGCTAAATTTGAACTCATTCCAATCAAGAACCTGGTATCCAACCAGGACTATCAGCGAAACCTCTCTGTCAAGCATGTTCAGAAGGCAGCCTCCCACTTTGATCTGTTTCAAATCAATCCCGTAAAGGTGAGCCGCCGCGGAGGGATCAACTATGTGTTCAACGGACAGCATACCATTGAGATCGTAGCGCTGGTTTCAGATTCAAGAGAGACGCCGGTCTGGTGCATGGTCTACGAAAACCTGGAATATATGAAGGAAGCCGATATCTTCGCCAACCAGATGAAGTACACAAAACCCCTAAGCCCCTATGAAATCTTCATGGCTAATATTGAAGCCGGAAGTGACGATCAGATCATCATCAGGGACCTGGTGGAGTCCTACGGCCTGCAGATCAGCGCAGGCTCCGGCCCCGGCAATATCTGCGCAGTCGGAAGCCTGGAGTTTATCTACAACAAATACGGCTATCAGACCCTGGAGAGGACCTTAAGCCTTGATATTGGCACCTGGGAAGGGGTTCCTCAGTCGCTCAGCGCCAATATGATCAAAGGCATTGCCCGGCTGATCGCAACTTACGGAACCGAGCTTAAGGATGAGACATTTAAGGAAAAACTGAGCGTCGTTTCATGTAAGGAAATCACAAGGACAGCCAAAGAAAGAAGAAGCGGATCGCTTGGTTTTGCCGAAGCCCTTTTGATCTGTTACAATAAAAAATCCCGGTTCGGGCTTGAATGGTCCAAGCTTTATACGAAGAAAAAGGGCGCCATTCTTCCGCCGGAGGCAGCTGCCCAGGCAGCAAGAGCGGATGAGGAAGAAGAAAACGAAGACATGACGGTCGAAGAAGAATATGCCCAGGCCGAGCAGCTGAATTTGTTTTCCATGGATCAGTAAAAATAAGGCTCCCTGCAGGAGGGAGCCAAATCAAAAGCCTTATAATCACCGGCTGCCGATCATGATCCTTACGTTCATATGCAGCATCCAGACGATGCCGGCGGTGATCAGGAACGTGAAATAAGTCCAGATCCGGTCGCCGCCGGTAAGATCATTGACAAGAAATCCCGCAATGTATGCCCAGGAGATGGTCGCTGCAGCGGCAAGTACCTTAAATCCCTTATCCTGAAGGGAAAGATACGTCACTAAGCAAAAAGCGGCAAACCCGATCAGGATGCAGATGGCCGGGTGCAGATGCATGATGCTGCCGGCCAGTCCGCCGCAGGTAAAGGCGGCAATCAGGCTGTCCACAAGAACAATGTTTGCCATGCACATCGTAATAAACATCACAACAGGAACCATCATAATCACACCGAATACCCCAAATAAAATGCCCATTTAAGATCCTCCTTCTTATTGACCTTACAGTTTCTTAAGGACGTTCAGTTCTTTTTTCTTAAGCGCCTTCTGAAGCCTTTCATTTTCCGCCTGCAGTGACCGTACCGTATCTTTTTCCTTCTCCAGCTGTTTTTTCATGCGCTCAAGTTGCGCTGCCATGGCCTTATCAAACAGAGCTTTCTGCGGTCTTTGGAAAACCACGCCCTGCTGCTGGCTCCTGGCCTTGGTCAGTACTTCCCGGACCTTCTCGTTTTTATAGAAAAACTCCCTGGACAGTCCCGTCTTTTCGGCAAGCGTTGATACGGTCACAGGCTCGTTTTCAAGGAGCAGCTTTTTGATCGCGAAGATGGCCCGCTCCTTTTTTTCTTCATTTACCCTTCGGTTTCTCCGCACCATGTTGTCATACTTCATCTTATCCCCACTCCTTTGTGATCCGTTCTATGATGCCGTCCTGGTGATCGCGCATCTTCCTTGTCTCGTCTGATAATTCTTTGCTTCCAAACTTCCGGTATTTATGTACGCTCTCAAGACCGGAGTGCCCGAGAAGTTGGGCGATTGTTTTGTCGTCATAATGCATCTGCGTCAGCTTCCTGCCCATCGTATGCCGAAACGCATGGGTGCCGACACCATAGAGTTCTCCGTTATCGTTTCGAAGGTCAAGCTGCCGGATCATCTTCATCAGGTGATACTGGACGGTCGCATATGTCATGGGAAGATCCGGATTTCTGGAATTGACAAAGATGTATTCCCTCTCCCCATAGGTAAGGGCGGTCTCCTTGGCGGCTTTCTCTATCAGGGCGATCACCTTCTCTTCTGCCGGTTTATATACCGTCGTCTGGGTCTTGATCTGAAATACCTTAACCTTCATATGACCGCCCCTTTTGCAGATGCAGTCTTTTTTTAGCGTCAGTGTTTCCCCGATCCGGTTGCCAAGGAGCTGATGGATAATAAGAGCCCTGGCGATCTGCTTTGGCAGCGTAAGGATGGCTTCATTCCACATCTTAACTTCCTCATCCGAATAGGCCTTAAATCCGGAAATTTTCCCTCTGTCCGTCGCGTCTGACGAAAGGAAAAGCTGTCTGACCTGCGGCGCATCGGTAACAAGCGCGATGGTATCCATAAGGCTTTTTAAGCTGGTAAGTTCTGAGCGGAAGGATTTCTTATCCGATACCTCAGTACTGATATGGGTAAGATAATCCTCAATTATGTCCCGGTTTAGCTGGCCTGTTGATACGATCCCCGGATAGTACCTGGCCAAAAATGCCGACAGCCTTTTCATTGCCCGAAGCTGCTGATCTAATGTATGGATCGCCAGATAGCGGATGGTTGTGGCAACCGCCTTTTTACTCTCCTTTCGGATCCCGTCCTGGGAAATGGACGTAAACTTAAGCGTATCTCTTCTGTGGACCGGATTATTTCGTACCGGAAATCCAAGCTTTGAAAGATCCCAGATATCTTTTTCCATTTCCGGGATATCTTCTTTCTCCTCGGCAAAAGCATAGAGTTTTTCAAGATACAGGATCAGCGGCGAGGTCTTTGTCTCCACCGTATCCGCATTTAAGCGGTGATGGATCCCGCTAAGCTGATATCCGTTTTTTACCATCCACACTCTCAGGGAGCGGTTTAACGCATCAAGCGGCATATCGCAAAGGGAAGAAAGCTCCCTGTGCCGGTCCATCAAAAACGTGGTCAGGGCATGAAGCCGCCAAAGCTCTCCCCGCATGCTGTCAAGGGATAAGGTCTCTCCCCGGAAGCGGATGTATCTTTCCATCTGGTCTTTTATGCCCTCTGCTAATTCTTCCGGGATAAGGAAACAGGTTTCCCCACTGATCCTTGCCTTTTTCCTGACCTCTTCCGGCAGACTCTGGTAGCATTTCAGTTCTTTTACGTAGATCTTCATCTGTCATCGTCCTCATTAAGAAGCAGCGTATCGTTTTGGCTAAAGTAAGCCTTATTGGCTGCATCCACTTTCCTGGGTGTGTAATCAATGTATTTCCGGGTCATGTTTGCATCCCTGTGTCCGTGATAGTCGCGGATCGCCTGCAGCGACGCACCGGTATCAAACAGCTGCGTCGCAACAAGATGTCTGAAATCATGAGGCCGGTAGATATAATCCGGATCCCCGATCTGATATTCCTGGCAGAGCCTTTGCACCTGGCTTCGAAATGTGCTTGCCTGGTATGCGCCGCCCCGTCTGTTTTTAAAGACATACTCATCGGATCCGATGGCATTCCTGCGGATGTATTCCCTCATCAGGAAGTAGAGCGTTTTCGGTATGGGGATCTGTTTTTTGGAAACCATCTTGTACTGGGTGACGGTAAGGTATGCATCCTCCCCGTCAAAGCTGTAAGCATCCCCTAAGATCGTGCAGACCTCATTGACCCTTATTCCCGTGGCCCAGATATTCAGGCACATCAGCCGAAGATGCTCCGGGAAGTATTTAAGGTTTAAAAGCAGGCTCATCTGGTTCTCTTCCGATACGCATCTGTCTTTTTGGATGTATACCGCCTTCTTTTTGTAGTAGGCAGCTTCAAAAGGAACTTTCTTTGCCAGCCTTTTATAGACAAGATACTGATAAAACCCATTGATCGCCCGGACGGAAGCATTGAAAGTCATTTCCTGTATGTCCTTATCTTCCAGGCTCTCCATGTACCGGTCCATCTGGGATGGGGTAATCTTTTCTGCCGCAATCCCTTCCCTGTCGCAAAATGCCATGAACGTCATAAGCCTCCCATAATTTCCCAGCACCGTATTAAGAGCCCTGCTGCTGATGCCGATCTCATATTTCATGTACTGCTTCATCAGGCGCCGGTTTTCCGGGTTTTCTATCGTGTCAAACCGAAAGCTTTCCTTGTAGTAGGCCGGATTGACGCGGTCATCTTTAAGCGTAAACCGGTCCATGAACCACACGTTGGCATCCCAGTTTGTCTCCTTTGCGGATAAAAAGAGGTACCTGCGGACCGTATAGACAATCTCCATATAGACATTGGTCTTGGTCCCGACCTTCCCGTCCATGCTCTTTCGAAAAGCCTTAACCTCACTGGCGGTAAGCTGCTCGAGATCTTCAATCCCTTCATCTGCGCAGAATAGATACAGCTTCTTAAGCGGCACCAGATAAAGCTCCCGCCGGTTTTTCCGTTTCGCTTTCCGGGTCAGCACGTCATTAAGGACATCCAGGATCTGGCGTTTTACCTTTTCTTTTGCCGGAAGGGAAAAATCAAAGACAAGCTCGCTCTTATCCCGCAGGTAGTAAAACTCCATGGCCATCTGAAAATCCGGATGATAGCCAAGGTAGATGACGCCGTTTGTAAAGGAAAGCTTTCTCTCCTTCCAGGGGGATTTCCTGTTTTCTTCTTCAATCGCATCCAGCTTTAACTTATCCAGCATCTTGATCGCGTCGATACCCTTTTTGCCAAAGTCGATTTCGCGAAGATACTCTTCAAATGAGAGCCGGTGATCGAAGGTGATCTCCTCTGGTTTTGTTACCTTCATCAGCATCAGAAACATCTTGAGCTTGTTTTTTAATGGCCTGGTTGTTCTCAGCGGGTATTTGTCATCGATGATCTGGCAGAGCCCTTCATAGTAAGGCATTAAGTAATAAAGAACCACGCTCTCAAGCAGCACGCAGTAGTGCAGGGCCTTTTTCCCATCTCCCATGCGCCCTTTGATGAATCCCCTGTAGTCTTTAAGAAGCGTAAGGTCAATGTCGGAAAGAGAAGGGATCTGACGATCAAGCAGGTATTCTTCCACTGCCTGTTCATCTTTCCCTTCCAGCACATGCATGCGCTTTAGCTCTGAAGCGGCCCCTTCTCCTTCCCGCCTGATGGCGGAATACGAATACACGCCCGCCATGACTCACACTCCTTCCATCTGCCCCTTAGAGCAGTTCGTCGATATTTAAAAGATCCTTGCTGCTTTCGTAATAAGCCCTGCTTGCTTCTTCCAGTTCTTCCCCGCCAATGTTTAAGTACTTTTCCGTTGTCGTGATCTGCTTATGCCCGAGGGCGCTCGCGATCAGGGAGATGTCCCACCCGTTTTTTCTTCTCTCATTTGCAAAATAATGGCGCAGCATGTGGGGCGTTGCCTTGATCCCGGTTTTCTTTTCCAGGCGAAGAAGCATGGCGTACACGGCATTTACGTTCAGAGGTTTTCCGGCGCTCTCTCCCGAAAGGTTCACAAACAGATACCCCGAGCGGCTGAGCAGTTCATGATACTTAGAAAGATAGCCAAGCAGCACATGGTAGGTCGCATCGCTGATCACGGCCCGCCGGTTCTCCGCGTTTTTCGCTCTGGCCATGTTTATGTTTTCCTCGCGGTACTGGACCTTTAATACATGACGGTGCACATCGATATCGGATCCGATCCGGATGCCTAAAAGCTCGCCGATCCGAAAGCCCGTCTCTGCAAGAAGAAGGAGCAGTACCTGGTCGCGGATGTTGGGGCAGGCTTTAAGCAGAACTAAGATCGAATCGCGCTCGATCGTCCGCCCGATCTGGTTGTCCTCCCTTAGATATCCCCGGAAGGTTTTCCTCGCCAGGGAGAACTTAAGGCCGATCGAGTTTCGAAATGTCACGTTGTGGCTTTCCAGTACCTTCAGGTTCCCAAGCGTCTCCTCCTGCAGCTCCAGAAACTGGAACCACCCGAACACATCTTTTAAGTAGGCATTGCAGGTTGCGTTGTTGGGAAGTTTGTTCCTGTCTTCATCCGTATGCTTTCCGGCCTGCAGATAGGCTAAAAAGTCCGTAAAGTGAATGTGCTGGGCATCATACTTCATTTCATAGACGTCAGAGAGCGTCATATTAAGGCTGTCCAAGTACGTTAAGTAATAAGAGAGCGAAAACGCAATCCGGCGGATCGTATTTGGAGAGCGGTGGGATTTTGTCTTGTGCTTTAAGTACTTGCTGGGAGCGGCCACGATCGACATATCTTCGCTGCACCGGATGTAATAATAGATCTCCGATCCGTCTTTTATATGTGCTACTTCGTATCTGTTCATAGTTCCTCCTACAGTATCCACATTATACTCGAAATTGCGTTTTGTCAATTGAATTATTGCGTTATTATATTCATAACGCAATAATTAATGCTTTATTATCCCGCTTATTATTGCTTTTCCTTTCCTGATTGACAGAAAATTGCGTTTTCGGTATAGTTACTTCAGAAAGGAACGCATTATGGAAAACGCATTTAATCCCCAGGAATTTGCCGCTTTGCTGAAAAAACTGGTTGGTCCCAGGAAAGCCCAGGATGTTGCCTCTTTGGCAGGCATCTCCAAGTTTCAGTTATCACGCCGCCTTGCGGGCACCCTTGATGCGCCGCCCAGGAAGAAAACCCTAAGGCTTTTGGCAAACTGCGCTGCAAACGGCGTAACCTATGAAGATCTCTTAAGATGCGCCGGGTATCCGGCAGACGAAAGCTCGGCATCTTCTTCCTCATACGGAAAGCAGGTAAAGATCGCCAGAGCCTGCCTGCTTTCGACCATCTCTGATCGTTCTCTTCCGGTAAGGCCTTCTAAGGACAGCCCCAAGGCATCCTGCGACTTTGAGCTGCTTGTTGGGAGCGATCCGGAAGTAACCTGGATGGTTTCGTGCCTCACGTCGGATATGCCGCAGCTGTCAGCGGAGCAGACATATGCCGATCATCTTCAGGAGCTTATGTACGCAAGGCTTGCTGCCTATGCAAAGTACAGCTTCTTAACAGACAGCAGGAAGATCTTTGATGCCTGCGTTAGAAAAGCGCCGGTCAATCTAAACGTCAATGTTTCCGTGATCTTATGCTCTCTGGAAGACCTGGAGGTTGCCTGTGAACAAATGCTTAGCAGGTGCATCTCATCCCCGATCCCGAATGCGTATGAGCTTGGGAATAAGGACGGATCTTCCGACGCGGATTAAGCTTTTCAACATCCCCGGTGTGTATATAGTTATTGTACCTGGAAAAAGGGGGCAGACCGTCTCAACCTTATCTCATGTTGGTCTCACCAGGTATCAGGTCAGTCTCAAATACCGATATCCCCCTATACCTGATGCTTATAAAATGCATGAGCCCTATATAAAACAAACTGCCGGCAGGCCATATGGTCTGCCGGCAGTCATCTGTCTCATGTAAAAAGTTTTAAATGGCTGCGGATCATGCTCCCGCAAAGCCAAAATGTGAGGACAGGAATTGATCCGTCCTGGCGATTGCCATTTTTTTGTTTCGCATATCATGCTCCCTGCCGGACATAAGACGTTCTTCCTGAGCATCGTAGAAGAAAACTTCGTTGGAGAGCACATCCTGCTGCCCCACCTCGCTTTCATTGATGCTCTCAATCAGCGCCGAAAGTTTTTCCGCATCATAACTGCCGTTGTCCGCAAGGATCATGACCTCATGAATGGAGGAGGGAAGGATATAGAAATTCACTCCTAGGATCCGGTAAATTTTCTTTAGCACATCGGGATTTATGATCAGGGAAGCTCCCCAGTACTGGGAAGGATTGGTAAGGACTAAAAGTCCCGCTTCCCGCGCTTCTTTGGCTTTTGGCGGATTATCCCAGTAATTGATTTTCAGCTGGAAACCCTCGCTGATCCTGGCCTCATCAAGCGGCGATAAGATAATGCCGTCCTTAACCTGCTTTTCAAAGGCCGCCTCAAGAAGTTCCTCATCAGAAATTCCCCATTTCTTAACCATCTTCTCATGGATGGGGAGCAGGAGGCTGTTCTCGTTTTCTCCTTTAAACTCTGCCTTGAACTGAATGAGGAAAAGGGGATGGTGGATCGTATGAAGCTCTTCGGAAGGCTCCCGGGCTTCCAGGGAACGAAGGCGGATCCGGATCTTGTCAGAAGCATCTTCAAAATGATCCATCTTAAATCCGTCTGTGTTTGCAGCAAAAGCGGCATGATTTCTGGCTGCCTTTTCGATCCCGGATAAATATTCTTCTCTGGGCACCTGGATCAGATACTGTTCATAGTATTCATCCAGATTAAAGCCCGGCGCATAAAGGCTGCCTTTCTTAACAAACATCAGCATCATGACCGGCCGCCCGTCGCTTAAGTACGTCTTCTCAATCGTGATCTCGTCCTTTTTATAGCAGTCGGAAAGTCTGCGGCTGATCTCATCATATACCAAACGGTAAAACTCTTTTCTCGTCATCTTTCATTCCTCCCGTAAATCTTATATTTTGCCTTCCATCTGCGGCAGCACAGCTTCATAGAAAAAGTATCCGGCATACATGATGCCCTTCTGCTTGCGCCGGTAATAGGTGGCACGGCTGATGTTTAAGGATCTGCATAGCTGGATTTCACTTGGATCCTTGCTGCTGAAGTAGGACTCCTTCAATACTTCTGATAACAGCTCTCCATCCGGCGCGTAGCAGCGAACCAGGATCATAGTCCTGTAGATCGCTTCTACCAGCAGGGAAAACAACACTGACTGCGTAATGCTTCCCTGGCGCAGGATGATGTTGATGTTGCCTACCCTGCAGATCTCTGTGAGTTTACATACCTGTTCCTTGAATTCATCGCATCCTTCGTTCACACTCGGGTCGTTTAAAACCATGCCCGGATGACTTAGGATAATCTTTTTGTATGACTCCAGAATATATTTAAAATTCTCCGCATACTTGTCTATTCCTGAAACTTTCCGCTCATCCAGAATGATCAGCATACAGAACTTCATAGCATATTCTTCTTCTGTAATTCCCTGCATTCCCTTGCTCCTTTTGCAATTACTCCGCTTCGGCTCACGATAATTGTCTCTCGGATTGGATGTGGACGGCGTTTTTATCCGCCGCCAAAAACCGGCTGGCCGTAAAGGGAAAGAGATACGCACCCGCCCGCCTTTGGTAACCAGATTTGCGGCTTCCACAAAACTTTCAGGCACTCTTACGCTCCATAAACCACTGAAGGTTTTCTTCGTAATACAGATGGCATTCTTTCCCGCTTACGATACACGTATAAAGAATTCCTGCTCCGCCTGCTTTTCTGCTCGCGCATCTCTGGCATCTGACAATCCGATCAATTTCATATCTGTGGCCGTCTTCCCAGGTAAAGGCAACAGGCAGCAATTTGCCGTCCGCGGTGAACCTGGCGATTACCTCCACATAGACCTTGATCTTTTCCATTTTCTTCTCCTTAATGGATTTCCTTTCTCACCTTGACTTTGATGGTCCTGGGGCATCTGTCTTTATTTTCGATCCGCCCCTGACTGATCAGTCCTTTTACGATATTGTAGGCAGTTGAGGAGGAAGAGACTCCAAGGTATTTCTGGACTTCCCGAATGGTCGGGGAGATCCCTTCCTTCTTCTGGTAACTGCAGATAAACTGAAATGCTGTTTCCATTCTCTCGCGCTGTAACTGTGACATCTCTGGCTTTTAACCCTCCTTGTAACAGGTACTGTTGTCTGCTGCACGGACCCTTCCACATGGTTTGCTTTGCTGATCTTTGGCTCTTACCCGTGGAAGTAACCCACCGGATGAACCGTGTGCGTCCCGGCATCAAGACCGGAAAGCCGCTCATCCTGCTTCATGAAGGCTCTCTGGATGGCAAAGTAGCCAAACCTTCTTCGGATCTCATCTGTCATCCGATCCAGTTTTTCCTGCCTTTCGCGTAATTCCTCGTCCGTAAAAAGGGAAAGCTGAACCGGCATGTGATCCAGTGTAAGATTAGAGCCTCGAACCCCAAGGCTCCGGATGGGATGTTCCCAAAAGTAGTGGGATTGGAACAGCCCATAGGCCGCCTTCATGATCTCATCCGTGATGTTGGTTGGCCGTTTCAGCTTTACCTGGCGGGTGAAGGAAAACAGTCCGTTATCGCGGATAGAGATTTCTACTACGCCGGCACAAAAGCCGTTTTTTCGAAGCCTGGCTGCAACGCTTTCACTCAGCGCCATCAGAATAATCTTAACGTCCGTATCGCACGTAAGGTCCCGGGGCGTCGTGGTGGAATTGCCGATGGATTTGATCGGAGCGTGGTACCCGTCCGTTGTAACCGGTGAGTCATCGAGCCCGTTGGCAAATCCATGAAGCACATATCCCATTTTCCCGAGCAAAGAATGAAGGTAAGACGGATCCGCGTTTGCAAGCTCCCCGATCGTTCGGATGCCGACACTGGAAAGCTTCCTCCCGGTGCTTCTTCCGACATACAAAAGATCGGACGCTGGAAGTGGCCATACAAGGCTCCTATAGTTCTCCCGGCTGATCAGCGTGATCGCATCCGGCTTCCTATAATCGGAGCCAAGCTTTGCAAAGATCTTGTTCCAGGAAACTCCGATGCTGACGGTGATCCCAAGCTCTGTTTTGATCCGGTCGCTGATTTCTTTTGCGATCGTCATCCCATCCCCTTTGATGCTCCTGCTCTTTTCTACGGACAGCCAGGCCTCATCACAGCCGAAGTTTTCCACCTGATCGGTGTACTCCAGATAGATTTCCCTTGCCATCCTGGAAAAGCGAAGATACAGGTCCATTCTGGGCGGGACAAAGATCAGATCCGGACAGGCTGCTCTTGCCTGCCACAGCGCCATCCCCGTCTTTACGCCTTTTCGTTTTGCGATGTAGTTTGCGGTAAGAACGATGCCATGCCGCGCCTCCGGGTCTCCGCCGACTGCCAGCGGCAGTCCCTCAAGCTCCGGATGATGCAGCATCTCAACGCTGGCGTAAAAGCAGTTGCAGTCCGAATGGAGAATAATACGGTCCATATACTCATCCCCTTTCGTTTGCCCTGTGTCTTTCCGACGTGCTTAGAGTATAAATGTCTTTTAACGACAATTCAAGAGACATATATATCACAAAACTATCGTAAAACGATATTTTTGATCTATTTACCATTGACTTTAGATAACGGCCTATGGTAAACTCTGAATACGGAATAGATTCAGTTGATGATGATTTCTAAAGGGAAAACCAAAGGAGACATGTATGAAAGCCCTCGGACAAACCCTTGCCAAGTGCAGGAAAGATCACCGTATTACTCAGGGGGAAGTGAGGAAGCGTCTAAAAGACCGGTACGGTATCGATGTGGCCTCTGCAACGATCAGCCACTGGGAAAAAGACATAACCATGCCAAGTGCCAAACAGTTTCTGGCTCTTTGCGAGATCTACAATCTCACCAATATATATGAGCTGTTCATCGGGGAGATCAAAGACGACCCGATCAGCTGCCTTAATGATGAGGGAAAGGCAAAAGTTTATGAGTATGCCAATCTCCTCATAAAGAGCGGCCTGTTTGAAAAGCCCAAACCACAGATCCTGCCCTTCCGCCGGCAGATCAAAAAGTTCCATCTCAAGGCTTCTGCCGGTACCGGACAGTATCTGGACTCTGATGCCTATGACATTATCGAGGTTGGCGATGAGGTCTCCACTCTCGCGGACTTTGGCATCACGCTTGCTGGTAACAGTATGGAACCGCAGTTCATCAACGGACAGACCGTGTGGGTGCATCAGCAGGAAACGCTCAATAACGGTGAAATCGGGATTTTCTATTATAACGGGGATGCGTTCTGCAAGAAGTACTGCGAAGGAGATGGCTGCATTAAGCTGATCTCTCTCAATCCGGGATATGACCCGATCGAAGTGGATGAAGAAAAGGGATTTCGGATTTTTGGAAAAGTGGTCGGCTAAGATGGCCGCACGATAAAATGGCGGGCATCATTTTCGATGTCCGCCATAGTCTTATTCAGATTTGTATCTGCCACAGCCTGGGTTGAGGCATGAGCGCCTAAAGGAGGTGCCGGGATGGAGGAATTCAAACAGCTTTCATTTCTCCCATCTGATGAAGAAAATGCTCCGCTGCCAAAAGTCGATCACAGAGCGCCGGAGACTGTCACCTGGAACCTGATTCATGGCTGTACAAAAGCAAGCACCGGATGTGCGCACTGCTACATGTTCCGCCGCGACCAGGAATATGGCAAAGATCCGACGATCATTCATAAGACCGCATCTTTTAATCTTCCTGTGCGCCGTTACAGGACCGGACAATACAAAGGGCTATACAAAGTACCCTCCGGATCCATTTTTTACACCTGTTTTACATCAGATTTCTTTCATGCGGCCGCGGATGAGTGGCGCCTCGATGCCTGGGCCATGATGAAGGAACGCTCTGACTGTACGTTCTTTATGATCACAAAAAGGCCCGAGCGGATTATGCAGTCTCTTCCCGATGACTGGGATGATGGCTATGAGAACGTGCATATTTCAGTCACCTGTGAAAACCAGTACTGGACCAATAAGCGGCTCCCGATCTTCCTCCCGCTGCCGATCAGACATAAGTCCATTACACATGAGCCCATGCTGGAGAGCATTGATATCCGGCCGTACTTAAAAGAGTATGCCAGTGTTATCGAAAATGTCTCCTGCGGCGGCGAGTCCGGACCGGAGGCCAGGATCTGTGATTATGGATGGGTTCTAAGCACACATATGCAGTGCGTGGAATACGGCGTACCATTCTCCTATCACCAAACCGGTGCCAGGCTTCGAAAAGGCGATAAGATTTATGATATTCCGCGGGAACGCCAGCATGAACAGGCATCAAGAGCCGGCCTCGACTACGGTGGAGGCCTTGATATCCCTGTCTGCCTTGGCGGCGGATGCGAGGAGTAAGGGAAGGCACGGCCCCGGCTGTGCTCTTTTAATCTGTTTTCGTCACATCAGCCGATCCGTATCTCGTCGAGACTGTATCTGATCTCTTCGTCCACAGGATCATCTGATGGCATTTCGATCCATGGATGATCCTGTGGTACATATACTGTAGCAGTCTGTTCTTCCTTATTCTCCGGCATCATAATCTCCTTTTCTATTTCAAAGAGGGCACTTACCACTATATGCCATGGATGTAGTGAATGCCCCTCGTCTCTTTCAGTAGACATTCACCGCATAAACAGCATTCTGTTCTTTATTTCCATAGATATCTACAGAAACATTCTTCCTGGTATTGATTACAAAGAAGCAGCTTTTGCATAGCGGCATACTTTTATACGGAGTCCTCCTCGTAATAAAAGACGTCATCAATTTTTTTCCCAAGGCAGGCCGCGACATCATGGGCAAGACGCAGCGTTGGATTCTGATATTTTCCTGTTTCAAGGCGGCCAACGGTTTCCCTGCTGACGCCAACCATTTCAGCAAGCTGCACCTGTTTGATTTTTTCTTTGTTTCTACATTCCCTTATTCGATTTTTCAGCACCATCATCCTATCACCCCTCAATAATAGATTCATGGCTATTTACCATGATCTCATTGTAAATAGTGAGGTGTCAAAAAATCTTTACACGTTACCGGGGCTAATGCTTATGTTTTTAACAAATCCGAATTTTGCGACCGTAATGTGAAATTTTAAATTCTACCTTTTTTGACCATTTTTATGGATAACCAGAATTAACTCTTGCACACACCCTTTCTGGCATGTAGCCTATACAAGGTTATCTGTCTGTCAGAAAGGAGGCCCTCATGAGCCACAAGATAAAAGGTAACGGTAAACACCTTACCTTCTCTGACAGAGTTTACATTGAACAGGAGTTGATGCAACAAAGTTCATTCCGAAGCATCGCTGAAACCTTAGGGAAGGATCCTTCTACCATTTCCAAAGAGATCCGTTTGCGTTGTGCAGTGGCTCCAAATGGAACATACCGCTACCCGCGCTGTTCCTTCTGCAACCACTTTGGAAAATGCCAGTATACCGTTTTCATGTGCATCGATTGCAGCAATCACAGATGTTGGCAGTGTAAGCCAAATCTCGAGTTTTCAAAGGATTGTAAGGATTATAATCCCTTTTCCTGCTCTAAACTCGCCAAGCCGCCTTACGTATGCAACGGATGCACGAAAAAGCAAACCTGTCATGATTCCAAAAGATACTATCGCGCAAAGCAGGCACAGAAGGCTTATGAAACCACTTTGACTGACTCACGGTCCGGCATAAATATGACCCCAGAAGAATTAGAGGAGCTCAATGCCCTGATTTCTCCGCTGGTTCTGAAAGGCCAGCCCTTAAGCCACATCTTTGCTGTTCACGGTGATGAGATTCCTGTATGCAGGAGGACCCTTTATAATTATCTCGACCAGCGAGTTTTCACCGCTCGTAACATTGATCTGCCCCGAAGGGTACGCTATAAAAAGCGTAAAAAACGAGCAGAACCACGGACGCGAAATATCCAGCAGGTGTATCGCAACAAAAGGACTTACGTGGACTTTGAAAAATATACAAAGGCCTTCCCAGAGCTTGAGGTCGTCGAAATGGACACCGTAAAAGGCAGCCGTGACAAGGGCAAATGTCTGCTTACTCTGCTGTTCAGAAGCTGCTCTTTCATGATTATTATTCTGCTTCCGGACTGCACGCAGAAAAGCGTGATCGACGCCATTAACAATCTCTGCGATACCATAGGAATACGAACGTTTAAAAAGTACTTCCCTATCATACTTGCTGACAACGGCCCTGAATTTAAGAATCCATGGGATATAGAAAAAAATGAGGCCGGCACTCGTCGGACAAAGGTTTTTTACTGTGATCCTTACGTATCCAATCAGAAAGGACGCCTGGAGAAGAATCACGAATACATCCGCTATGTCATTCCCAAAGGAAGGAGCATGTATAAGTATACCCAGGATGACATCAACCTTCTGGCCAGCCACATCAACTCCACGGCGCGTGACAGCTTAAACGGATCGACCCCCTTTGATCTGGCGGAGCTTCTGATAGACAAAAAGATACCGGCTCTAACAGGACAATTCAAAGTCTCCCCAGACGACGTCTTGTTAAAACCGGCACTCCTTGAAGCTCGTCATCAAAACCGGAAGGAGGAGAATTCCAATGAATGAACCCTCCTACAAAGAACTCAAGGAAAAATATATGGAAGCTCTTGAGTTCATAAACGACCTGTCGATTGCGCTGGACAAACGTGAATGGGATATCGTCCTCTTAAAAGAAAGCATCTCGGAATTGGAGGACATCCTATATGCCAACGGCATCTTCAGGCATTTCGATTTTGACTAAGATATAGATTGTAGGAACAGACAGATGGATAACCACTCATACCTGAAAATCTGATCGGTAACCTCATGAGGCGGGTGGAATTTATTTTTTCTCAATCTGTTCCAGCTGTCTGTTTGCTATGCAATCACATCAAACAGACATGCCGATTTTATCACAGTTTTGGGGCATGCAAAAGTACTCTCGACCGGTTTTTTTCGTCAAAATCGTCTCACAGCCCGTTTCTCAAGGAAAAACTGGAACTTAGTTTTTCATTTGACCCGAATTTTGCGACATCAAGATGAATGCGTATTTCTTTCACTTTCCGGAAAAACTCGTTGGGCAATTGTCCCTGATGGGAATGACCACATCCGTCGATAAGATATAGCTTTATCCGGAGTACAGAAACAGATTTGAAATTTATTCTATCAGCCCATCAGAAAGCAGCATTTCAAGGATGCGTGCCTCACGTTCAAGCATTACCGGATCCTTTGGCCCGTGATCTTTAGTCCGGTTGCTGAGAATGGCAGCTTCAGGCATTACATATTCCAGGGTAAAAAGCTCGTCTGATTCGTAGTCATCCAGTTTCTGCGGTCTGATGCCTTCATCTACGTCACAAAGATAATAATAGTTGTCCTGTATGAAACACTCGTCCTCCACCACTGTGCTCTTCTGAGTTCGGTGGACATACCCGTATTCCCGTATAGAATCTGGGATCACGTTCATACCGGTTTCTTCGGCTGTCTCCCGGATCAGTGCATCGATGTTGCTTTCTCCGGGTTCGATCCCCCCACCCGGAAATTTATAGTAGTCATACTTCAGGCTGTGGATCATGGCGATCTTACCGTTTCTGATAATGATACTTCTGGCAGAATCCCGCGTAAAAGAACGGGTGCATCCGCCATAATCCTTTTTGTCCATCTCAAATAGTAGTCTCATTTGCTTATAGCTCCACAAGATAGAATTTATGCCAATGCGAATTCAATCTCATCAAGTTCATTTGTTATTGCGTTCTTTCTCCCTGTCTGCTTAAAGCCGATTCGACGATAGAGTCTCTCAGCATTTATATTATTCTCAAGAATCCATAGCGTAGGGGTATCCGTACATTGGCCTACTGCGTATAGTAGCAATTCCGTTCCATAACCCATGTTCTGCATATCCGGAAGAATATAAAGATCCTCTATTAAGCCGTTTGTTACCGAAACAACCCCTATTGGCTCTTCTTCTACAAGCATATAGAGCTTTGTTCCGTTGTTCATCTTGTTTTGCAAGTATTCCCGTTGCCGATCCGGCGAGTGTATTTCTATGAAATCAGTAGTACAAAATGCACGATGCGATTCCTTCCAGGATATTGAATGGATGGTTGCGGCTTGAAGAAGATTTGTTTCATCTACAGGAATTATCATGGCTGGTCTCCACAAACTGCGATTTCACGGTATTCCGATAAGCTGGGATTATAAATCTAATGTCATCTTCACATGAGGTATTCCGTCTTCAAGAAATTCATCAGAACATATCCTGAAGCCTTCTTTTTCATAAAATCCGGTTGCATAGCTTTGTGCTTCTATATACAGCTGCCCCGGATTCATTTTTTCTTTGATCTGAGCAATGCCTTCTTTCAGCATTTTTCCACCAAGTCCTGTGCCATGCTGTAAAGTCAGGACTCTGCCTATTTGAACAATGCCATCATCCCTGTAAAATGCTCTCAGGTAAGCGGCTACTTTACCATCTTCCTCATAAAAAACATGCAGGCTTTCGTAATCTTTGTCATCCAGGTCCTGATACACACAGTTCTGTTCAACCACAAATATTTCTGCCCGTGCTTTCAGAATTTCATATAACTCTCTTGTTGTCAGTTCACTAAAGAATTTTGCTTCAATATTCATTCTCAGAGATCCCGATTAATCGAAACTTCTACATACTTGTATTTTGCATTTTAAGTATACCCTAATCTGCACTTTGGGACAGGCCAGATTATTGTAAAAATAGAGTCCACTTGGTATATTATTTTACAAGATGCAGTGCAAACGATACCTATTCTGCATCTTTGGAGGACTTATGGCATCAGTCGCATATGTGCGGGTTTCTTCCGCTGATCAAAATGAAGCCAGGCAAATCGATGCCCTGCAAAAATACAATATCGATAAGTGGTTCACGGAAAAGGTTTCCGGCAAGAATATGGATGATCGAAAGCAGCTTCAGGATTTGCTTGACTGGGTCCGCGAAGGAGACACTGTGTATGTCCATGATTTCTCACGCCTTGCCAGGAGCACGAAAGATCTGCTCGCAATCACAGAACGCCTATCCGAAAAGCAGGTACATCTGGTAAGCCTGAAAGAAAATCTGGACACATCCACTGCTACCGGAAAACTAATGCTTACCATGATCGCTGCCATCAATGAATTTGAGCGTCAGAACCTTCTGGAACGACAGGCTGAAGGAATTGCTCTCGCAAAAGCCAGGGGCGTATACAAAGGAAGAAAACGTATCAACGTCAAAGATTTCGGTTCCTATTTCTCCCGGTATATGCACCGTGAAATCTCCAAATCTGGGATAGCGAAAGACCTCGGTATCAGCAGACCAACAGTTGATCGCTTGATAAACGAATATGCCAAAAATACCGAAAAAAAACAGCAATAGAGCTGTTTTTTTCTGTCTATTACATCAGTTCATTTCCGCTCTCCCAGGTATTACCAGCTTTCCACAGATCACAATGAGGCCCTGTCAAAAGGATTAAAAAATAGGGACAGCTTACTCGCATCTACTTTTCCATCAGTCATTGTATTTTCGTCTGCTCTAGCATTTACAATCTCGCTTTTCAGGATATAACTTCCCATGTTATGATTGAACACATTGCATTCCAGACATAAACTCTGATATTCTACTTCGTAAAATCTGAATTGCTTTCAAATCTGTTAACTTATCCAGATTATATATTTTTTGGATGTTACCTGTTTCATCATCGTAAAGATACACATCCTCCGTGTCAATAATCAGAACATTTGTATAATACATTTGTTCTAATGGTTTCACTATATCACGGTCTTTGTCAAGAACAACTCTAGTAAGACGACAATACTGTTGCACTTGTCCCACAATATTAGCTTCGTTATGAATACTTAGCTTTATTTCTACAGGTAAATATTTCCCCATAAATACTATGATATTATCAACCCGTGGAGGATTACCACTACCTTTATAGCATTTACACTCCCGATAGAATGATTTCTTGTCCCCAAGTTCCTTAAGAAGATAATCTACATAATACTTTCTAAATGCTTCTTCCAGAAAGAAATGGCGACGATACTCCATTCCATAGGTAATCCAATTCTCTTTATTAATAGCTCTGAGCGGAACAGGTGTAGCTTGTAAATTCTTAAAGAAATCTGGCACATCATTACATGAAATAATGATATCTCTCAATTTATCGAAGGCTTCACCCAAAATTGGGGTTATTGTATTCTGTCTTGAAATAGTAATAAACTCTCTAAATTCTTCAATAGAAATTGGCCTTTCAAGAAGAGTCAATTGACCCATAGGTGCGTATATTGGACTTCTCCAATGCATAGTTGAATCCGGATCCGACTTTTCATTTACTATCGTCCCTTCCACTCTGGCAAAAGCAAAAATACAACCCCCGTATTTTTTATATAAATCTCTTCCAAACAATAGTGTCTCTTCCAGGATTCGTCTTTCGCGAATTGAATAGTTCTCTTTCGTCTTATTGAATTCAGTAACCAGTGAACTTATCCTTGCATTAGAAGTCTTCGAAAACATAAAAAACGCAATATCACCTGACTTACACCACCGGGGAACTGTCCATTGTACTTTTTTTTCATGAAGTAGTAACTCAATAGTAAGAAAGCCTCTGCATTCAATTTCTTGCAATACTTCATGGAGACTATTAGGAAACGTATGGTTTACAACAAACGCTTGAACCTGATTTCCATAGTCTTTAACTACAGGTTCTGGAATATCTGCATTGAGGTTAAACAATACCTCATGCCCCTTTTCTTGGGTATAAGCTGTTTTAATAATTTCAAGCGTTTGATTATGAGACAGCGTTAAACATTTCATCCCACGACTAACCCCAATTAAAGAGTTATCATAGCAGCTGGTCTCATCACAACATATCATAATTTGATGAAAGCATGCATAGTGTTGATCTTTGTTTCCACTTTCTTCTTTAATCTCTTCTATAGGGGTAATGCAGAACAGTTTACCATCGTAAATTAAGTATTCTTCTTTTGCGTCCTCCAGTACAGCAGATAACTCTTTAAACTCTTCTATAGACCACTCCTCTGGATGAGAGTTTAGTTCATCAATAAGGCGCGTAATGCATTCTGTATTGCCTGGAGTAATGATATGAATAATATAATCCCCTTTTTTTGCTTGATTTGGTACAAACCATTCATACCTTAAAATATCGTCATATTTGTCATACAAAGAAACATAACGATTATTCTTAATAGCTTCATTTAACAAATATAGTGTGTCAGGAAAGCTTATGCAGAAAGCCCACGCTCTTTTTCCTTGCATTTTTATACTCCCAAGACTTTCAGGTATCAATACTCACCCCTACTAATGATATTTTATCAATATTTGGGTACTCTACCGACTTTTTTGCGGTTGATATTGCAGATTACCGCTTCAACAAAATCTTTATATTTCATTGGCTGCCACCACTACTGAATTCTTCCGGCCTATAATCACACCAAGCTTTCATAGTATTCTCTGATGTACTGTGCCATCATAGTTCGGCGCATATCCAAGAACACCTGATAATTGAAGATATCCATTTCCATAAAAGATTCCGGTACACAGTTCTCCGCAAGGTTGGCCTTCAGATCTTCCGGATCTGTGATACCGCCGTAGACAATACCCTCACCGGCAACCTGCTGCTTCATTCGAGCCATGTAATCACATGGTGCATCATCCTTTATCTTGATATTCGTCTCGGACTGTGTGTAGACATAGTTGGCTATCTGATTGTAGTCCTTCCTGGCATCTACACCGTTTTTCTGCAAGTATTTTTTCGGGAAGATATGGTGGATGTCGCCGCGCTCATTGATTAGGGACTGTACCGTTATTTGCTTGGAAAGAAAACCTCTAGCCCGCCGTTTCACCTGCGCCATCAGGAAGACGAGGAAATATGGACTGCTGGAGACGGAGGTGTCAAGCCGCTGCACCAGTACAGTGTTCCAGAAGGCATCAGAGAGTTCTCCGGTTTCCGTAGTCTTCAGGAAGGTCTCCGGGTCCTGCTCAGTGAACCGCTTGATGTCGTAGTCTATGGCAGATTCAGCAGAACCGGAATATCGACCTGTCAGCATGGATAGTACAATCCAGCGCCGCACGATGCTCTCGATCATCGCTGGATGGATGCCACGATCCTTCAGAGACAGGTATAAGATATATCCAAAGTTCAGTACATTCTTTGACCGAACCAGAGAGGCATCCACAATACCCGTGGACTCCACTATCATTAGATATCGTTTGAAGTTGGTCTCATTCACAAAAGCTTCTACGCCTTGGCGAAGTTTCTTAAAAGAATCTTCTGCGATACTCTCTACATTCTCTCTGGTTTCAAAATTTCGTCCAGAGAGCAGGTTGACAAGATCAGCAATCTTGCCTCTCTGGAAGATATGAGTAAAGGAAACACGTAGCACATCTGTATAGGTTGGAACGTAGATGTCTTCGTGTTCCATGGTCACCCATTTGATTTTCTGAAGGGCATCCGACTTAGCAAAATCCTTATCGTTGTTTACAATCATGTCGTAATCTGCTGGCCGCTGCATGAAGTGACAGAAGTAATCTATCATCTTCCGAGTCTCATTGCCGCCGTAACGGTCATCGGAGGATATTTTGGACATGGCAAAGTCCGCCTGCGATAGCACAACACCCTGCGAATTGATGCGGATAAAGATATCGGTAACCTCATCAATGGTCAGTGTCTGGGAAAGTTCTGTCACGCCAAGGTTTATGCCCTTAATAGACGTCAGCCGCATAATCTTCTTGTTAATCTCGGATTGCTGCCCTGATAGATTGTTTGCCTCGCAGTATTTATTTACAAACTCCCAAGCATCAAAACTGACATCAAAGACTTCTGAAATATCAGAAATCCACCTCACATCTTTCTCAATGGCTGGATTGCAGACTTCGAACATCTCTTCGATGGGATTGAAAGCAATGATGATCCTCTTCTTTTTATAAGTGGAATCCACGACCTCCTGTCCGACAATCGCTGCCTGCACCGCCGTGACGCGCTGCTGGCCATCAATCAGGATTTTCTTTCCAGAGGACATGGACCCGTCTTTCAGCTTAATGTCCGGATTCTTCCAAACGATGATATAGCCGACGGGAAAACCCTTATACAGGGAATCCATTAGATCTCGGACTTTGGAGCTGTCCCATACAAACGGTCGCTGTATTTCTGGGATAGCGATCTCTCCCTCTTTGATTGAGCTGATGATGTTTTCGACCGATGTGCTGTTTACAACAAATTGTGCCATCGTCTTCCTCCTGTTCCTTAAAGGGCTGTCCCTAATTTGCTTTTACCGCCAAGCTTCATAGATGAGTTGACGCTTTTTAAATGCGTCCTGTCCACCTTCCATTATCTCAACGATCTGTTTATGTGTTTCTGTAAGATCAATATTCCCTTGGAACACTTCTATCCGTGTATCTTGATATTCAACTACAAGGACCCTCTCAGAGTCTCCCAAGACAGGGATATTGGCATTATGCGTTGCAAAAACAAATTGACAGCCTGATTTCTTCTGAGAGATTGCTTTTATAACTTCATCGTAGATTACTTTATTATCCAAATCATCTTCTGGTTGATCTATGAGAATAATATCGTTGGTATTCTGAGATAAGATGAACAATATCAAAGCTGATGCACGTTGCCCGATTGAATGCTGTCTTAGAAGCTTATCATGGTAGTAGATATCAACTTTATTCTTAACCTGATATCCGAGGAGTTCAGCATATTGATCGTTCAGTTTTGCATCTAATTTACTGTATTCCGAGGTTCCTAAAATTGAACGTAACTCTTTTCCATCAGCCAAAATCCAGTCTTCAACAAGCGCAACATAGTCTGAGAATTTTTCCGTCATGATCTGATATTTTCCGTCAGATATTCCAGACCCTCGAAAATCGTTTTTTAGTTTTGCTTTAAAACCATCCCGGTCTCCCTTAAAAGTGATTTCAATCCGTAACTCGTTTTGGTTATTATTGATTCGTTCAGTTTCACTCTGATAAGCATGATAAAGCTTCTGAAGTGCATCGTTTCGTAACCGGGCAGCTTTGGAAAAAGACGCTTCAATCGATGCTTTCGTTTTTGACTTTTCTTCTAACTGCCGAAGGTTCTCTTTGATTTTTTCCATGTCAGCAGTTAATTGGACAAATGTATCAGCATCCAATGATTCGTCTTTAATCTCCCGCTTTATCTCCGCAAATTCATCTGATAAAGCCGCTATTTGTTCTGCTAACTTGTCAATGATTTCTTGGAACTCCAACTCATCAGATTGAATTTCATTGATCGTTTTACCGATTAACGATAGCTTTCCGTCAATATCCCCGAGAATCTTTTTCCCTTTTTCAACAAGTTCCTTGTTATACTCGCTTTTGTGTTCAGATAGGATCCCAGACACCGTACTGTTGTTGTCGTATGCTTTTTTTATGGCTTTGAGTACGATTGAAATCTTGTTCTTTGCCGAGTCAAGTTTTGTTTGATCAGCTGTGTAAGCTGCTTGTTTCTTGAGTTTTTCTGCGACACCTTTTTCTTTGAAAATTGAAATTTTTT
>Ga0256406_1001704_pt1 | contig 34376 bp, 26 predicted proteins | sample RumenRJG_03DNA_FD_185986 | JGI IMG/M metagenome (GOLD analysis project Ga0256406, IMG submission 185986) | Bovine rumen microbial communities from Lethbridge, Alberta, Canada - RJG_03 | ecosystem: Host-associated > Mammals > Digestive system > Stomach > Rumen | place: Canada: Alberta | collected...
CGAGGCCCTCGTGGCACCCATCGTCGCCCCCGGCGACCCCTGGGGCTACCGCAACAAGATCGAGCTTGCCGTGGAGACCCAACGCGGGCGCGCCGTAGTAGGGATGCATGCGGCAGGGTCTGCCGGCGTGGTGAAGGTCCCCGCCTGCCCGCTTCTGGACACTAAGTTCAAGGGCGTCGTGAAGGCCGTGCAGGGGGCCATGAACTTCCTGGCGGGCTCTCGTGACCTGGGGCTTGAGCGCGTGGGCATTCGCGCTTCTCGGCGCACAAAGGAGCTCGAGGTGGCCCTCTGGGGCGCCCCTGGGCCCTTCCCGCGCCCGCAGGTGGCCAAGGTGCTGGGCGACGCCACAAAGGTGACATCCGTCGTGCGCGTCATGCAGAAGGGGCCGGCCAAGGCACGTCGCATCGCCGGCATCGAGCGGCTTTCAGGCAGGGGCTCCTGGGGCGAGCTTGTGGGCAGCGAGTCCATGCGTGTCTCGGCGCCCTCGTTCTTCCAGGTGAACACCAGGGGCGCCGACAAGCTTGTCTCGCTGGTGATGGAGGGGCTTGCCCCCACCGAGGATGAGGAGGCCATGGACCTCTATTGCGGCGCGGGAACCTTCACGCTGCCGCTTGCGCGCAAGTCCGGCTTTGTCTCGGCGGTCGAATCCTATGGACCTGCCGTGCGCGATTTGCGACACAACCTGGACGCGGCGAACCTCACGAACGTCGATCCAATCGGTGGGGACGCGGGCATCGAGTTCCCCGACGTCGACGCCGACATCATCGTGGTGGATCCTCCGCGCGCCGGCCTCGCGGCCGACGTCGTGGCACAGCTCTCCGACCAGCCTGCACGAGCCATCGCCTACGTCTCCTGCGACCCGGCGACGCTCGCCCGTGACCTCGCGCGCTTCCGCGAGGAGGGCGTGTTCGAGCCGGTGAGCGTGACGCCCGTCGACCTCTTCCCGCAGACCTTCCACGTGGAGAACGTGACCATTCTTCACAGGGCAAGCGCACGATAGGACTGGGCAGGGTGTCTCACTTGGATATTGGCTCGTATCGCTCGCTTCCACAGGAGGCGACTTTCGTCCGTACGAGAGTCTTCGTGGAGGAGCAGGGCTTCCAGAACGAGTTTGACGAGATTGACGCCTCTGCGCTGCACCTCGTTGCCTCCGAAGAAGGCGCGCCGGTGGGGACCTGCCGGCTGTTCCTCTCGGCAGCGCGGGGCTGTTATGTGCTTGGCCGGCTCGCAGTGCTCAAGGCTGGAAGGGGAAAGGGCGTAGGCCAGGCGCTTGTCCGCGCGTGCGAGAAGTGCGCGCTTGAGGACGGCCAGCATCGCATTGAGCTTCTGGCGCAGGTTAGGGCACAGGGTTTCTACGAGAAGCTTGGCTTTCACGCACTCGACGAAAGATGCGACGACGAGGGTTGCCCCCACGTCTGGATGAGAAAAGACCTCTGAGAGCGCTTCCGAAACGTGTATCTGGGCGTAGGGATGTCGAATTCTCGCCGGAGGGCGCATCCGGTACGGAATCCCGTCGGGAACCCCGACCCCGGCGTCTTTTCGGTGCCGGAGGGCGGATTGTAGCAGGGATTTCCTCTGAAGTGGGGCCTCCGGCGCCGTTTTCTCGCCGGAGGGTTCGTTGTCGCAGCGATTTCGCACGAGAGGGCCCTACCGGCGCCGTCGCGGTGATGCGCTCGCGCCGACGAGAGGCCAGGCGCGGCACCCCGTGCACAAAAATCGCGGTTGCAGGTCAAAATTCTGGGTTCCGCTTAGTATCACCTCGCAAGTACCATTTCCCTACCTGCGGCTCCGCAAAAAGTTAGAGCCTTCGTACTCGGCGATTCGCCCAAAAAGGACCGGCAAACGCGTTTTTTGTGCAGGCGCCCCCGAAGGGGGCTATTATGACCGCTTTTGGAATCTCAGAAATGGCCTTGCACAAGAAATCGGGGCCGTCGGACGAGCCAAACGTTGGCCGGGGGACTTTCCGAAGAAGTTTTTCTTAGCCGGTGTGTTGCGTGACCTTGCGCCGCCGGGGCGTGGATGCTAGCGTTGTCCCCACGATAGAGGAGCGGGCACGATGGTCCTGGAGGAGCCGGCGGGCAGGGATTCCGGGAGAGGCGATGTCCGCCGAACTTCCGCGTCAGGCATGGCGTGGCGGTGGGCTCGGCGGGAATACCGCCGGGACTGTCCGTGGAGAAGATCTGCGGGAGCGCTATCCCTGGCCATGCGGCGCTGCCGCGTGGGCCCCGGCGGCACCCCTGCAGCGCGTCTGGGGGAGCAATGGGGGAGAAGCATCCGTTCGTCACCAAGGGCCAGCTCGAGCGTGCCGCTGCAACGTGGCCCACGCCCTTCCACGTCTATAGCGAGAAGCTCATCCGCGAGCGTGCGCGCGCCCTTGAGGCGGCTTTCTCGTGGAACCCCGGCTTCACCGAGTACTTCGCCGTGAAGGCTACGCCCAACCCCACGATTGTCTCGATTCTCGCGGAAGAGGGCTGCGGCTGCGACTGCGCAACTGCCACAGAGCTTACGCTCGCCAGTGCGTGCGGCATGCGAGGCGAGCGCATCATGCTCTCCTCCAACGACACGCCCGACGAGGACTATCGCCGCGCGTACGACCTGGGCGCCATCATCAACCTGGACTCGCTCGACATGGTGGGCTGCCTGTCGCGTGCGCTGGGTGGGACGCTTCCCTCTACGGTCTGTCTGCGTGTGAACCCGGGCGGCAACTTCACGGCCTCCAATGGCATTATCGGCGAGCCTGAGGACTCCAAGTTTGGCATGACGATCGACCAGGTCATGGAGGCTGCGCGGCGCCTTTCCTCCATGGGCGTCAGCGAGTTTGGCCTCCACGCGTTTCTCGCCTCGAACACGCAGGTAGAGGACTACTACCCCCGCCTCGCGCGCGTGCTCTTCGAGCTTGCCGTGCGTCTGAGGCGCGAGCTTGGCGTGCATGTGCGGCTGGTCGACCTCTCGGGCGGCATCGGCGTGGACTACCGTCCGGATGACGCGCCGGTCGACATCGCTGCCGTAGGTGCAGGCGTGCGCGCTGTGTTCGAGGAGGTTCTCGTCCCCGCGGGGATGGGAGACGTGACGCTTGCTGCCGAGCTTGGTCGCTGGATGCTGGCACCTGCGGGCGGCCTGGTGACCCGCGTGATCCACGAGAAGGTCACCTACCGCGACTACCTGGGCGTCGACGCCTGCGCCTCCAACCTTATGCGCCCCGCTATCTACGACGCCTACCATCACATCACCGTAATGGGCCACGAGGGCGAGCCCGCAGCCAAGCGCTACAACGTGGTGGGAAGGCTCTGCGAGAACTCCGACCAGTTCGCGCGCGACCGCATGCTGCCCGAGGTCCACATCGGTGACCTGCTCTTCATTCACGACGCCGGCGCCCACGGGTACTCCATGGGTTACAACTACAACGGCACGCTCCGCTCGGCGGAGCTGCTCCTCCACGAGGACGGTACCTTCGAGCTCATCCGGCGTGCCGAGACGCCGGCGGACTACTTTGCCACGCTCGACTTTCCAGGTTCGCGCTTCTCGGCGCTTGCCCACTCAGAGGGCTAGGCAGCACGTAGGGCTCACACGCAAGGCGCCTGCGGGGCGCCCAGACGAGAGGGGAAACAATGGACATGCAGGGACTTACCGGATCTGTCGTGGCGCTGGTCACGCCGTTCAACGAGGATGGCTCCATTGACTTTGGGTCGCTCGAGCGCCTGGTGGACTTCCACCTCGAGAGCGGCACGGACGGCATCCTGGTGCTGGGGACCACGGGCGAGTCCTCCACGATGACCGACGAGGAGGACCTCGAGGTAGCCAAGACCGTCATCGACTGCGTTGCCGGCCGCATCCCCGTTATTGGCGGCGCGGGCTCCAATTCCACCGCGGAGTCCCTCCGCAAGGCAAAGGCACTCGAGAAGCTTGGTGCCGACGGGCTTCTCCTCATCACGCCCTACTACAACAAGTCCAACGAGGAGGGCATCTACCATCACTTCACCACGGTCCTTGACCAGGTGGACGTGCCGTGCCTCCTCTACAACATCCCTGGTCGCACGGGCTGCTCGATCTCGGAGAGAAACGTTGCACGCCTGGCTGCGCACCCCAACGCCTGGGGCATCAAGGAGGCCTCGGGCAACATCTCCTATGCCACGATGGTTGCGCGCTACCTCTCGGACGACTTCCACATGATGAGCGGCAACGACGACATGGTGGTGCCCATCCTCTCGCTGGGTGGCGTGGGCGTGGTCTCGGTGTGGGCGGACGTCGCGCCGCGCACCGTGCACGACATGTGCGAGAAGTGGCTTTCCGGCGACACCAAGGGCGCGCTCAAGGTGCAGCTGGACAACCTCGACCTGGTGCACGCACTCTTTGGCGAGGTCAACCCCATCCCCGTGAAGGCGGCGCTCTCCAAGATGGGCCTCATCGGTCCCACCGTGCGCCTGCCGCTCTGGCAGCTCTCGCCCGAGGCCGACGCGCGCCTCGAGGAGGCCATGAAGGGGGCTGGTCTTCTTGGCTAGCGTGCTGGTGGTAGGTGCCAAGGGGCGCATGGGAACGCTGCTCCGGGCTGCCATCGATGCAGATGAGTCGCTCTCGCTTGCGGGCGGATACGACGCTGATAACGTCTCTGAACTGGACTCGGTTGCGCCGGCGGTGGACCTCGTGATCGACTTCTCCGCGCCCGTGTCGCTGTCCCACGTGGAGGCCTACGTGCGCCGCACGCATGCCGCGCTCCTTTCGGGCACCACCGGCCTCTCGGCGGATGACCTCGCGCGACTGCGCGCTCTGGGTGAGGTGGCGCCGGTCATCTGGAGCGGCAACTACTCGCTGGGTGTGGCGGTCCTTCGACACCTGGCGCGCGAGGCTGCGGCATCGCTTCCCGGATGGGACACCGAGATTGTCGAGTGTCACCACAATCGTAAGGCCGACGCCCCCTCCGGGACGGCAAAGATGCTGCTTGAGGCTGTGGACCCCACTGGCGAGAGGAGCGTTGCCTACGGTCGCGATGGCATCGTGGGACCGCGCCCCGCAGGCGAGATCGGCATGCACAGCCTGCGCGGCGGCACCGTGGCGGGGACGCACGAGGTGATGTTCTTTGGCGAGGACGAGGAGGTCGTGCTCACGCATCGCGCGACGAGCAGGCAGATCTTCGTGAACGGCGCAATTGCCGCGGCCAAGCGTCTGCTGGCGCGTGAGCCCGGCTTCTACGACTTCGACACGCTCATGTTCGGACAGCTTTAGGAAACGAGAGCCGCCAATCGCTGACGAGAGGAGACAAGCCATGGACGCCCAGGAAATCATCAACTTCATTGCGAGCGCGCCAAAGAAGACGCCGGTCAAGGCATACGTCAAGCTTGCCCCTGGTGCGCATGTGGACTTTGGCCCCAGCTCCCACGTCTTTGGGAGGGGAGACGTCGTGGTCTTTGGCGACTGGTCCGAGGTCGGGCCGGCGCTCGAGGCGGCGGGTGACGACGTTCTCGATGTCGTCATAGAGAACGACCGCCGCAACTCCGGCGTTCCGCTGCTCGACGTGCGCAACGTGAATGCCCGCATCGAGCCGGGCGCCATCATCCGCGACCAGGTCGAGATTGGCGACAACGCCGTCATCATGATGGGCGCGATCATCAACATCGGTGCGGTCATCGGCGCGGGCACCATGATTGACATGGGCGCCGTTCTCGGCGGGCGTGCAATAGTGGGCGACCGCTGCCACGTGGGTGCGGGTTGCGTCCTTGCCGGCGTGGTGGAGCCTGCGAGTGCGACGCCCGTGGTGATCGAGGACGACGTGCTTCTCGGTGCAAACTCCGTGGTCATCGAGGGATGCCGCGTTGGCAAGGGTGCAGTTGTGGCTGCCGGCGCGGTCGTAACCGAGGACGTGCCTGCTGGCGCTGTTGTTGCCGGCTGCCCCGCGCGTGTCATCAAGATGAAGGACGAGAAGACCGAGGCCAAGACGGCGCTGGTGGACGCGCTGCGCAACCTGTAGAATCTAGCTGTGGTGACGCCGCGCATTTCGGACGTTTATCCTTCCTTAACCGTCTTCTTTCCGCGTCTTTCAGAGAGCGCCGCGCATTCCGGACGTTTAGCTGCTGCTAAACGTCCGGATTATTCTTCATGTGCTCGTCTGAGAATTTCTTGGCGATTTTTTTGGTTTCTTTCGCTCAGCGGGACAGTGAGGATCGGCGTGTAGGTGAGCAGACCTCCCTCGGGGTGATGGCTCCACATGAGCGCTACCTCCGTGTGGCGCGTCTCGAGCTCAGGGAGTCCACGGGACACCTCATCGCAAATGAGCTGCAGGTCAGGTGTGCCGTCTGCGCCTGGACGCAGCGCTGGTCGCGCGCCGCGCACGAGGGTCGCGTGAGGCACGAAGGGCTTCTCGTCCACGGGCAGGTCGCGAGCCTCCAACTCCCCAGCCAGCGCCTGCTGCAGGGTGAGAAGTCCCTCCTGCCGAGAAATGCCGCGCCAAACGATGCCCCCGCGCCGGTGGCCGAACACGCCTAGGTCGCCCAGCGAGAGGCTCACCGGGCCGCAGGCACGCGCTGCTGCCCGCACGGCCTCGGCGGCGTGCTCCTCGCCCGCGCTGCCCAACATCCCGAGAAACGCCAGCGTCAGGTGGATGTTCGTTGTGGTGGTGGGTCGCCCGGTCCGAAGCCTCTTCAGCACCGCATCGCACGACCGTGCAAGCGCCACCTGCTCCTCCGCCGAGAAGCGCAGGGCAACGAAGAGTCGCTTGGGTGTCTGGCCTGCAGTAAGTTTGTTATTCTCTGCACGCCCCATGATGCCTCCCGAAGCTAGCCTACAGAGATTGCCTCCAGAAGGAAGCCTACCTCAGCGAGTGGTCCCACTGCTCCTCTGGCGGGGATACGGCGGCATGCGGCTGCCCTGTGGCATATAGTCGTCAGGTAAGCGGGATAGGCGCCCGCAAGCCAAGCGACGTTGGGAGGGCACGCATGAGAGTCAAGGCATTGGTCGTGCACGAGAAGAACGGCCCCTATTGCATGGAGGACGTCGAGCTGGACGAGCCTAAGGACAACGAGGTTCTCGTGCGAAACGTGGCATCGGGCATTTGTCATACCGACGAGTTCGGTCGCTCTCAGGGCGTACCCATCGCGCTTCCGCTGGTTCTTGGTCATGAGGGCGCGGGCATCGTCGAGCGCGTGGGCGCTAATGTGGACGACCTCAAGCCCGGAGACCACGTTGGCATTACCTACGCCTTTGACAATACTTGTCCTGCATGCCAGGCGCACGAGCCGTACTACTGCGAGAACTTCAACCAGATCAACTTTGGCGGCGTTGCCACGGACGGTACCACCCGCCTGCACCAGGACGGCCATGACGTGAGCATGTTCTTCGGCCAGTCCTCGTTCGCGACTTACTCGGTGGCGAGCGCTGCCTCGGTCTGCAAGGTGGACGATGACGTTGACCTCGGCATTGTTGCGCCCCTGGGCTGCGGCGTGCAGACGGGAGCCGGCGCCATGATCAACGTGGCCCACGTGGACGAGACAAGCGCAGTCGCCGTATTTGGCTGCGGTGCCGTGGGCATGTCTGCCATCATGGGCGCGGCAATTGCGGGAGCCAAGGTCATCATCGCGGTGGGCGGCAATCCCAGGAGCCTGGCCATTGCGCGCGAGCTTGGCGCGACCCACACCATCAACCGCAAGGAGGTGGATGACGTCCCTGCGTCGGTCCACAGGATCTGTCATGCCGGCGTCGATGTTACGGTGGACACCTCCGGCAATCAGTACATGATGGTCAACGCCATCCGCAGCCTCAAGTTCCACGGCATGTTCCTGCCCGTCGCTGCGGCGGGTTGCATCGACCACTTTGACGTGGGCGGCGACATCATGATGCCCATGCGCACCATGAAGGGCACCTGCGAGGGGGAGTCCGACCCCAAGGTCTTCGTTCTGCAGATGGTGCGCTGGTACAAGGAGGGTCGCTTCCCCGTGGACAAGATCCTCTCGTTCTACGACTTCCCCGAGATAGACAAGGCTCTTGCAGACACGTCCAGCGGCAAGGCAATCAAGGCCGTGCTCAGGATTTCGAAGCAGTAGGTCGCGTTTTTCTGGTGATTGTTGTCGGGTCCCCTTTGCGCGATTGACAGCCTTGTTCTATCTGTTATAGTCCAAGTATAACAAAATGCTGTTGCCGCGAAGGGGGCTTGACCATGCCCATCGTGATTGACCAGATGTCGGAAGAGCCCATTTACCAGCAGATTCGCACGCAGGTGATAGGGGCCATCGCCACAGGGGAGCTGTCTCCAGGAGAATCCCTTCCCTCGGTGCGCTCGCTCGCACGTGACCTTGGCGTGAACCTCCATACCGTGAACAAGGCGTATGCCGTCCTGCGTGACGAGGGCTACATCATCATGCGCGGCCGGTCCGGCGCCTTTGTCGCGGACATACGGGATTCGCCCGCGCACCATCTCACGGCCGAGCAGGACTGGCTCATGGCAAAAGAGCTGCGGCGTCTTGCTGTAGCCTTTCGGGCTCGTGGAGGTTCGGAGTCTGCGTTTGTGGAAGAGGCCGCCCGTCAGGCGCGCGCTGCGTTCCACGTGGAGAAGACCTTGGCCAAAGGGGCTGGTACGGATGAGCGCTGAATCTATCCTCGTAGTGGTCACGATCCTTGTCTTGGTGCCAATGTGCGGCATCATCTTTGCCCTGACTCCCTGGATCACGTCGAAGGGCGAACTCTTCACGGTGAGCGTCCCCACCGCCGCTGCGAGCGACCCAGAAGTGCGTTCGCTCAAGCGTGGCTACTCGCAATGGATGCTCACCCTAACCTCCGTGCTCACCGGCTTGGTCATCTATGCGTTCGTCGCGGCTGATGAATACACCGCCGCACTTGCCATATGCGCGGCGACTGCCGCCCTGGTGCTCGTGGGCTACCTCCTCATGCTGCACTGCCGGGACAGGGTGCGTAACCTCAAGAAGGTCCGCGGCTGGGTTGCCTCCGCCCAGGAGCACGCGGCCATGCTGAGCGGCGACGGCATTCCCGAGCCGGTGTCGTTGTGCTGGGAACTTCTCAACTTGCTGCCCATGGCCGCATCGTTGCTCATAGCAGCGCTGGGCTACGACGGGGCGCCGGACCTCATCCCCATCCACGAGGGCATGGACGGAGTTGTGAATGGCTGGGCCGAGAAGTCCGTTCTCACGATGCTCCTGCCGGTTCTCTTCCAGCTTGCGATGGCAGGCACGATGACCGTTGCCCACGCCATGATCTTGCAGTCAAAGCGCCCCGTGGACCCGCGACACCCGGCATCGAGCGCCTTCGCCTATGGTGCCTATGTGCACGCCTGGAGCGTTTGCTGCGTGTGGATGGGCCTGGCGCTGAACGTCTCGGGGGTAGTTCTGGAGGCATCCCAGGTGGGATGGGTCTCGCTGCACGTTGCGTCCACGGTGTTCATGGCCGTCACGCTGGCGATTCTCGTTCCCTGTCTGGTACTTGCCGTGCGCTATGGGCAGAACGGAACCAGGCTCCTCGCGCGGCTGCCGGAGGACCTCGCGCTTCCCGCGGACGAGGATGACCGCTGGTATGGAGGCGTGTTCTACGTCAACCGAGGAGACCCGGCGGTCGTGGTGCCCAAGCGCTTTGGGATTGGCTGGACGCTCAACCTGGGTAGGCCTGCCAGCTGGGCAATCGTGGTTGGGCTAGTCGCAATCTGCGTTGTTTCCCTGGCGATGGCCGCGCAGGGGTAAGGGAGGTGCCGTCCCTCCGGCCTGTCACCCTGCCAGGCAATACCGCCCTGCCAAGAGCAACGCCGCCCTGCTCAACGGGCGCCCTTCTTCTCGCCCTTCTCCTGGTAGAGGTGTTTGTCGGCGTACTTGAGCAGGTCCTCGTAGGTCTTTGCGCCATCCGTTTGCACGCTCGAGAACCCAACGCTCAGCGTGGGGGCCTCAAGTCCCATGCCATCCGCAAGGCAGCTCAGCCTCGCTGTGGCGTCTTCGAGGCAGGCGAGAAGCCCCTTCTCGTCCTGCGAATCGGAGATGACCGCAAACTCGTCGCCACCCATACGGAAGCACAGCGCGTGGCTCCCAAATCCCCCCTCGAGAGCCTGTCCAATGCAGCTCAGAATCCGGTTGCCCGCGTAGTGGCCATACGTGTCGTTGAATACCTTGAAGTCGTCTACGTCGATGATGAGCATGGTCGTTGCGTCCCTCGGAACCCCTTGGCACACTCGCGAGAACACCCGCATATTGCCCAACCCCGTGAGGGCATCCGTCGAGGCGAGGGTCTCGAGGTCCTCCTCCGCCTTGCCACGCCTCAGACGCTCGGAGTACATGAGCACGCAGACGGCATCTCCCTACGACCTCCCTTCCCATTGGAGGTCCCTCAACGCACTGCGTCCTCGCAGGTCATACCGGTCTGCCATCCGCCAAGATCTTGGGCGACATCGACCAGCTCAAGGAGGGGGACTGGTTCATCATCCGCGTTCTGGGGGAGGACCATGCCTACCGCGTGACCAGCACCGAGGTCGTGCTTCCCACAGAGACGCAGAGCCTCGTCACGCAGGACGGAAAGGACCTGGTGACGCTTGTCACCTGCACCCCGTATGGCGTGAACACGCACAGGCTGCTTGTCCACGCGGAACGCTGCGACGTGCCCCAGGAGTGGCTCGACATGCAGGACACTGCCGATGACGTGCCGCTGCTCAGCCCAGCCGACCAAAGCGCGCCCCTTATCGTCTTCTCCCTCATTGGCCTTGGCGTGGGGATTGGCCTTCTCGTCCTGCGCTGGGCCGTTGTGCGCAAGCGGGAGCGCGACTCCTCCTACGTTCCCCGCCACGAGCGCAAGTAGCGTCCTGGCCCTATCTCGTCTCAACCCCCTCCGTTCTTTATCGGTATCTGTGAATCTCGCTTTCCGCCAACTGGGCGAATGCGGTGTCCGATTCACAGATACCGATAAAGAACGGGGTGAACCCGATGGGAGAGGCCTGGGAGAGGGGTCGTCACCGGGGGTCGGCTGCCCGCATACCGTGCCCCTTGCACAAAAATCGCGGTTGCCGGTCCTTTTTCGTCGAATCTCCGAGTACAAAGACTCTAACTTTTTGCGGAGCCGCAGGTAGGGAAATGGCACCTGCGAGGTGATACTAGGCGAAACCCTGATTTTTGACCGTCAACCGCAAATTTTGGACAGCGCCCCTTCCAAAGACCCGATTCCCCACCCGAAACGTTGTCCCCCTCTCAGACCGCACCATCCCCCTCTCTCCTCCGTTCTATATATCGGTATCTGTGAACGGGACCTCACATTTGCCCAGTTGGCGAGCAGAGTAATTCCCAGATACCGATAAAGAAGGCTGATTGGGGAGACTCGCCGGTCTGGCATCCCTCTCGTTGGGTAGATTGGCCCTTGGCATGCGTCCGGTGGCAGAGACGCCGCCGGAATCCAACGGAAAGAAAGAACCAATGGTCAATCGCTTTGTCCTCAACACCATCTCGTATCACGGCTCTGGCGCCATCAAGGAGATCCCCGGCGAGCTGAGCCGCTGCGGCCTCACCAAGGCCTTCGTCTGCTCCGACCCCGATCTCGTGTAGTTTGGCGTTACCGCCAAGGTAACCGACCTTCTCGACGAGGCGGGCTTCCCCTACGTGGTCTATTCCGAGATCAAGCCCAACCCCACCATCCAGAACGTGCAGGACGGCGTGGCCGCCATGGCGGACTCCGGTGCGGACTGCATCATCGCCATCGGTGGCGGCTCCTCGATGGACACCGCCAAGGCCATCGGCGTCATCCACGAGAACCCCGAGTTCGCGGACGTGCGCTCGCTCGAGGGGGTTGCGGATACCAAGAACCACGCCACCTTCACCATCGCCGTGCCTACCACGGCGGGCACCGCTGCCGAGGTCACGATCAACTACGTGATCACCGATCCCGAGAAGGTCCGCAAGTTTGTGTGCGTGGACACAAACGACATCCCCGAGGTCGCCGTGGTCGACCCGGACATGATGGCATCGATGCCCGTCGGCCTCACCGCCGCCACCGGCATGGATGCGCTCACCCACGCCATCGAGGGCTACACAACCAAGGGCGCCTGGGAGCTCTCTGACATGTTCCACCTCGAGGCCATCCGCATCATCTCGCACAACCTGCGCAAGGCCGTGGCCGAGGCCAAGTCCAAGGAGCCGGGCGAGGGCCGCAAGGAGATGGCGCTTGGCCAGTACATCGCCGGCATGGGCCTCTCCAACGTTGGCCTGGGCATCGTTCACTCCATGGCGCACACGCTCTCGGCGCACTACGACACCCCGCACGGCGTGGCGTGTGCCATGCTCCTGCCCGTGTGCATGGAGTACAATGCCGACGCCTGCGGCGAGTGCTACCGCGAGATCGGCCGCGTGATGGACGTTGCCGGCTGGGACACCGACCCCATCGACGTGGTGAACAAGAACGTCGTCGCTGCCGTCGCCAAGCTCGGCGAGGACGTGGGCATCCCCAAGACCTGCAATGGACTTGTGGAGGCCGATCTTGACCAGCTCGCAGACGACGCGGCCGCCGACGCGTGCTTCCCAGGCACGCCCAAACCCGCCGACCACGAGACCATCAAGGCCCTGTTCCGCAAGGTCATGGCGTAGGCGAGAAGAACAGCGATTCCTGGCCCGGTCGAGGTTTCCCCGGCCGGGCCTCTTGTTGTAGTGTCTGATAATCGGCCGCCCATCTCACGCGAAGGAACCCCATGGCAAACATCCACGACTACCTTGACCTGCGCGGAGACATAACGCTCGAGGAGCGCCCGTTCAACGTGGTCGACGGGCTGATCCTCTCGGTGCTCTCGTACGTGGACTTCACGGGAATCGTTCCCAGCGAGGGGGAGGGGCCGGTCACCGTCTCGTACGCGTGCGAGGCGCTGCTCGACCGCGCGGGTGGCGACGTTTCACCATACGTGCGGTCGCTTGCAAAGATCGACGGGCGCTACCTGCGGCTCCTCGGGGCCTCCAAGCGTTTTGGCCAGGCGCTCGTGCGAGACTACGCGGACGTCTTCGACCACGACCGGGACCTGCAGTTTGCCGCGCTCACGATCGAGATTCCGGGCGGGCTGCGCTTCGTTTCCTTCAGGGGCACCGACAACTCCCTGGTTGGCTGGCGCGAGGACTTCATGCTGAGCTTCGAGGTCACGGAGGCGCAGAGGCTCGCCGCCGAGTACCTGCTGAGACAGGCGCGACGTGCCGACGCCGAGGGCGTGCGCCTCATGGTGGGCGGGCACTCCAAAGGCGGCAACCTCGCGAGCTTCTCGGCGGTGCTGCTGCCCGACGAGCTTCGCCACGTGATCGAGCGCGTCTACTCCAACGACGGGCCGCTCATGGCACCAGAGGTTGTGCCCTTGAGCTGCCATGACGTGTACGGCGAGCGCTTCGTGCGCATCGTTCCCACCTACAGCGTGGTTGGCATGCTCTTCGACAACCCCGACGAGCCCAAGACCATCGTGAGAAGCGTCGGCGACGGCGCCCTCCAGCACGACCCCACAACCTGGCAGGTCCATGCTGACCGTCTGGACGAGGCCGAAGACCTGCTCCCGCAGTGCAAGCTCGTGAACGCGATCTTCGACAAGTGGATGCGCGGGGCAAACCTCGCGGACCGCGAGCTCTTCACGCGCCAGGTCTTCGACGCCTTCGAGGCCGGGGGAGCGACCACCTTCGACGAGGTCATGGGCAATCCGGCGGGCACCCAGCGCGTGCTTGCCGCCCTGAGGGACGCCGACCCACGCACCAAGGAGCTTCTCGGCGAACTGGTCCAGGTTGCCGCCGGCGAGACCTGGGATGCCACGGTTGCGGCGGTGGCGAGCGCCACGCGGGCCGCACTCAGTGTCGTTGGAGCCATGCTCCCCCAGCGCAGGCTTGTAGGCGAGAGCGACGCGGATGAGCTGGGCGATGGCGAGAAGTCAGCGCCTCCCGATGGCTCGGCATCCGAGGACGCCTCCCTCTAAGACCCTTATTTGTGTCGCGTCCCCGTTTCATACTGTGGGCAGACGCCACGGATGCCCCAACGGAGGTGCGAGCCCAATGGCACTTTGATGCGCTAAAGTGGTTCCCACGCACGTGAGGCTGTGTATTGGCATGGACCGGCGCGGGAGGTCGCAGATGACGCGTGACAAGATGGCGCATGACGGCGCAACGGGCTCCGAGGAGACGCAACGCCTCTGCGAGGCCATGTGCCTTCTCGAGACTCCAGAGGAGGCGCGGGCCTTCCTCGCAGACCTCCTGAGCCCGCACGAGATGTGCGACCTTGCGCAGCGCCTAGAGGTGGCCACGCTCCTGCGGTCCGGCAGGTCATACGTGGACGTCTCGAGCGTCACCGGTGCGTCGTCCACCACGGTGAGCCGCGTCTCGAAGTGCCTGAGGGGCGAGCGCGGCGGCTATCGGCTTGTGCTGGAACGTCTCGACGGAGCTGCGGGCGGGACAGGACGCCCAGGGGTCGAGAAGGACGGTTTATCGGAAACGAGGGGAGACAGGGCTAGCGATGCTTCACATTGCGACAACAGCTGAGGAGTGCCTGGCAAGCGCGGAGGTTCGCGCGCGCCTGGAGGAGGGGCTGCGCACCCATGGCGCGGCAACGCTTCTCGTCTCGAGTTTCGCGGACCAGCTGGTTGCCCAGAAGGAGCTCTCTACCTTCCCGGCGCTTTCGCTCGGCGTGACCGTGACCACTCCCGTTGCGTGGGCGAAGGAGCGCTGGGAGGTCTGGGGAGACGGCACGCACGTCATCGAGCCACTCGCCAGGACAATCGCCGTGCAGCGCGTCATTGCCCAGGGGTCCAGCAGGGGCGTATCGCTCAATGCGGGTACCGTCCAACTCCTCTCGTCGCTCGTGCGCGGTGCGCTTCCCTGGCTCCCCCTTGACCCTGCGGGAGAGCCCAGCGAGCTTGCCTGCCATGAGGCCGGCCTCACCGATGCCGAGATGGGCGTCATTGCGCTCGCAGGTGACTACGGGCGCCTCATTCATGCCGCGGGCTACGTCGAGGAGCCCGAGGCCATGTCGCTGGTCGTCGATGCCATGGCGGAGGGGCTTGTCGGCCCGGGCTACGTCGTGGTGGCGGGACTTGGCGAGACAAACCGAGCGACGCGCGAGCTTCTGGCAGACCTCGCCTGCGCGGGCGAGCTCGCGATCGTCGCCCAGGTGGGCAACGAGGCCGCCCTGGCTGGGCAGGACTCGTCGATTGCGCTCGTCGAGAAGGACGTCCTGGCACGTGGAGGGAAGGTGGTCCGAGACCGCGAGAGCGCGGCCCCTGCCCCGGCGCCGGAGGCGGGGAGGGCTCTGGAACTCCAAGAGCTGCTCGGCGCGGTCTTTGGGTCTGGGGCGGGTGTCGCGTCCACGGGTGCCGTGGAGGTCCTGGAACCGGCCGGTCCCCTGGCCGAGGCTGAGCTCGTGGCGTCTCGTGTGGCCGAGCTTGCCCAGACAGGGGCGCACGAGGTCATCGTGGTTGCTGCGGATCCCGAGCGGGCCTGGCGCGAGCTCTCGCCCAAGCTCTTCTCGCGCGGCGTGGCATGCGAGGCAGAGCTCGGCTCCCGCGTTGACCAGCTCGAGGCAGGCAGGGCCTTCCTCGAGTTTGCCGGCTCGGTCGCGCGGCTCTCCGAGCTTGCGGAGTCATGGCCATCCTCCCAGGAGACCCCCGAGGGCGAGCTTGTCCTTCTCGGGGACATGGCCTGGTGGCCGCCGCGCGCGCTTTCAGATTTCCTTCGCCAGGACGTCGCGCACGTGCCAACCGAGCGCGCCGTCTCGCTTGACAGGGCGTGGCGGGCAGACCGCCTGCTCACGCCTGCGGACGTCCTTGCGACCCTCCAGAATCCCAAGGCGACGAGCGTGCCTGTGGCCGCGGCCACAAGGGAGCTCCTCCGAGGGCGCCTGGGCTCCGCTGCCTCCAGGCTCCTCGCGCCATACCTCCAAGACGGCGAGCCCGACCCTGCGGACCTCGTCCCCGACGACGCCGGTCTCGAACTGGTCCCCGTTGCCCCCGAGCGCAACAGGCTTGCGGATGAACGGGCGATCGCCGTGCTCGACTCGGTCCTCGGGATCGCGGGCACGCTCAAGGAGCTGGGCGTGACGGCAGGCCCCTCGGTCCCTGGGCACGTCGCCCTCACCACCCTGGTCGAGCTCTGCTCGCAGGCAATGTCCCAGACCAGCGCGACCGTGCGTCCCGGCGCATGGGCGGGCGAGGGCGCCTGCCGTTGCAGGATCTATGGCCGCTCGCGTGCCGCCGGCCTTGCGCCCCTCTCGGCAGATGCCCTTGTCGCGTGCTCGATGACCTCGGCCGAATGGCCGATAGGCAACGGGGACGACATCCTCTCCGCGCTCCTCGAGCGTCTGGGGGTAGAGCCAAAGGCGGATCCCGCCGAGCGCGACCGCTCGACCTTCTGGCGCATGCTGCGCGTGCCTCGCGAGCGCCTTGTAGTAGAGCGCTGTGGGGTGGACGCCTCCGGGAGCACGTGCTACCCGGCGGTCATGCTCACCGAGCTGCTCTCCTGCTATGGGGAGGGGGATTCGAAGACACAGAAAGGTCCCGTGGTTCGCTCGCTCGGCGAGGACCAGGCGGATGCCAACCTGAGCACAGACGGCCGCGGCATGACGCCTGCGGGCACCTCGGATCCGTCTGCCGCCGGCAGCATCTCCGGCTCGAACGCGCCGCTGGTCGTGGTTCCCCCAACTGGCAGGGTCGACCTCGTCGAGGGAAAGCCGCTCCTCTCTGCATCGCAGATCGAGTCGTACCTCGAGTGCCCGTACAAGTGGTTCAGCCTGCGCCGCCTTCGCCTCCAGGACTCCGATGCCGGATTTGGCCCCATGGAGATGGGAACCTTCGCCCATCGCGTGCTCGAGGTCACCCATTCGCGCCTGCTTGCCGAGGCGCGCGAGAGGGCGGGCGTGGGCGAGGACGAGCGCCTCGACCCCTGGGTCATGCTGCCCGGCTCCCGCGTGCTCGAGGATGACCCAATGGGCCTGGCCCACGCGCATGAGGTCCTTCTCGCCGAGTTCGAGGAGCACCTTCGCCACCAGAGCCTGAGGCAGGGCAAGCGTAGCCGCTACCAGGCCTTCGTTCCTCATAACGCTGTGGACGAGGCCCAGCTCGCGCAGCTCAGGCGCGACCTCGAGACCGCGCTCGACTACGAGGCGGGGCTCTTCGTTGGCTATGAGCCCCGTTTTTTCGAGTGGGACTTCGGCACGCAGAGCGAGCCCGTGGAATACGCCGGCGCCTGGATCTGCGGCACCATCGACCGCGTGGACGTAGACGCCCACCAGCAGGCGGTGGTCATCGACTACAAGCACAAGGGGCCAAACGGCTTTGCGAAGGAGTACGGCGTAACCCCGGTGCGCGGGGGTTCGGCGGCGGGTGACGGCGAGACGGACGGACAAGAGGCGTCTCCCTACGGGCTTCCCCGTCGCGTCCAGTCGCTCATCTACGGGCAGGTTGTGCGCCGCATGCACCCCGAGCTCAAGGTTCGCGCGGCGGTCTACCTGGGAACTCGCGGGGGCCATGCGGTTGGTGGCGCCATCGCGGACGACGCCCTCGACCGCGTGCTTGGCGACCACGTGCCTAAGAGGGAGGACTCCCTTTTGGCCTACGCCGTCAATGGGGGAGACTCCTATGGCGTGGAGGGCGAGCACGGCATGGAGGCGTACCTCGACGCTACCGAGCAGGCCATTGCCGAGAAGGTCGCCCAGCTCCTTGCCGGAAACGTCGAGGCCAACCCCCTCGACGCCGCCGCATGCTCCTTCTGCCCCGTCATGAACTGCGAGAGGAGGCTTTCCTAGTGTCTGGCATTGACCTCTCTTCCCTCAACGACCGCCAGCGTCAGATTGTCTCGACGCTCGACCGCCCCGTCTTCGTCGAGGCGGGCGCCGGCTCCGGCAAGACCTTCACCCTCACGCGCAGGATCGCCTGGGCGCTCTCTCCGGGTTCAGGCGAGAACGGCGCGCCCTACGTCGACGACCTGAGCCAGGTCCTGGTCATCACCTTCACGAACGCTGCTGCGCGCGAGATAAAGGAGCGCGTCCGCTCGACGCTTCGTCAGGCGGGCATGCGCGAGCAGGCCCTCAAGGTGGATTCAGCCTGGATAAGCACCATCCACGGCATGTGCTGGCGCATCCTGAAGCGCCATGCGCTCGACCTGGGCATCGACCCCTCGTTCAAGGTCGCGGGCACCAACGAGGCCCGTGCCCTCATCGAGCAGGCAACGGAGGAGGTCGTGGGCGCGGCGAGCCGTGACTACGCCAACCCGGTGCTCGCCGGTGCCTTCCAGGAGTACGGCTACGGCGCGCTGGGCGGGCCCACGCCCTTTGGCATGGTGTCCATGGTCGCGGACGTCGTGAGCGCCGCCCACTCCTCGCCCGATGGCTTCGACTCGCTCGTTGCCGTGGGCGAGCCTGACGCCGAGGGCGCCCTCGTGCGCCTCAGGGAGGCGGTTGGGGCGCTGGGCGCACAGTCCGGCATCACTCCTACCGCGCGCGAGGCGGTCATGAGGAGCCTCGAGTCGCTTGACGCGTTCCTCTCGGCTCCTCCCGGCGAGCGCACGCCCGAGGCAGCCAACGCTGCGCTCGCCGGGGTGAAGCTCCCAAGCGCCCGCGCCAAGGCGATCAAGGAACTTGTTCCCGAGGCAAAGCGCGCCCTGAGCGAGGCGAGGCTCGAGGTCGCGCTTGCCGGCAGCGCGCCGCTGGCAGACGCCCTCATCGGGCTGGCACGCAGGGTTGACGCGCGAAACCTCGAGCTCAAGCGCGAGAAGTCCGTCCTCGACAACGACGACCTGGTCTCCCTGGCCCTGCACGCGGTGCGCGACAACCCCGTCGTGGCGGCCGACTACCGCGGGCGCTTCAAGCTCGTGATGGTCGACGAGTCGCAGGACACCGACGCGAGGCAGCTCGAGCTCATCACGCTTCTCTCCGGTGACGGCGCCAGCCACCTCACCACCGTGGGCGATGCCCAGCAGAGCATCTATCGCTTCCGTGGTGCGGACGTGGGCGTGTTCCGCGCCCGAGGAGGGGAGGTGCCGGAGAAGGACCACGTGCGCCTGGACGTGAACTACCGCAGCCACGCCGACGCGCTCTCGCTCGTCGATGCCATCTGCGGGGGTCCCGACGGCGTGGTCGAGGGCTTCATGCACCTCGAGCCCAATCCCGGGCGCGAGGACGGCTACCGGGCACGTTCCCTGCCGCGCGTGGACGTGGAGGTGACGCTCGCCAAGCGTGGCCAAGCGGGGCTCGCCGCGGCAACCTGCGCGACCCAGATAGCGGACCGTCTCGCCGCCTACGCGGCGGCCGGCCAGAGCCCGTCGGACATGGCGTTGCTCCTTGGCGCCACGGGCAAGGCAGACCTCTACATCGACGCCCTGCGCTCGCACGGGCTCGAGTGCGTGGTCACGGGCGGCTCCACCTTCACCCGAACCCCCGAGGTCAAGGTGATGGCAGCGCTGCTCCACACCCTCGCCAACCCACACGACACGCAATCCGGCCTCTTCCCGCTTCTTGCCTCGCCCATGTTCGAGCTGGACGCCAACGACTTCGTCCAGCTGGGAACCCGCAGGCAGGACATGGTCGACGCCCCCACGAAGCGCGCCATCGACCGCGGCCTCCAGACCATGTCGTTCTATGACGGGGCAACCCCCTCGCCCAGGCTCAAGGCCGCGCACGAGGTCCTCGTCCACGCGCGCCTGGCCCTGCGCAAGCATCCCGTGGCGGACGTCTGCCTCCAGGTGGTTCGCGAGTCCGGATGGCTGCGCCGCCTGGAGGCCGAGGGGACCAACGGCCTCGCCCAGGAGGCAAACGTCCTCGCCGCAGTGCGCTACATTCGCGACCTCACGCAGGACCTGGGACTTGGCCCCGCACGCGCGGCGACCGAGTTCGACCTCTGGCTCGAGGCGGCCAAGGTCCCCCCGGCTTCCCTTGCGGGTGGCTCCTCCAACCAGGTGCAGATTATGACCGTGCACGCATCGAAGGGCCTCGAGTTTCCCATCGTCGCCATCGCCGAGTGCTGGGCAGACCCACGTCCCTCCGGCGCGGTGGTCACCGGCCGCGTCGACGCGCGTCGTCGCGGCGTCATCGTGAAGCCCAAGGGGCTCAAGGTGCCCAAGGATCTCGTCGCCGAGGAGAACCCCCGCAGCTGCGCGGAGTGGCTGCTCTCGCTCTCCGAGGAAGGCGCAGAGCAGGAGGCTGCCGAGAAGACCCGCCTGCTCTACGTGGCGCTCACCCGCGCGCGGGAGGCGCTGGTCCTGGGGGTCGGCGTGACGCAGTCCTCCTCGGGCGCCTCGCCGGCGCTCGCCGCCAGGGTCCTCGAGGCGCTTGTGGGGACGTCTGCCCCCGCGCCGGGCGCGAGGTCCTTCGAGTACGGCGGCAGCGAGCCAGGCAGGGTCCGCTGCGTCTCGCTCGAGCCCTGCGAGACACCCTTGGGGAAGGGCGTCACGGTGGACTCCGCGGGCAGCTTCTTCGATGGGACCGTCAGCAGCCCCGACGAGGTCATAGGGATAGGGGCCACCGTCGAGGCGCCGGCGCCCATGGGCTTCTCGCTCGTCTCGCCAGACCCGGACCCCGCGGCTCCCGTCGTCACCATGTGGCGGCCGCGTGCGGGCGTCTTCAGCTACTCGAGCGCCCATGCGCAGATGCTCGGGGACTTCTCGGCGGCAGGTGCGGCTGCGCTCGATGACGCCGGTCCTGCCGCAGGCGTCGCCGCCCTCCCCACGCGTGCCGAGCGCGACGCCATGCAGGAGGGGGCGCCCGTGGTGGGGGATGCCGACAAGGCCACGGGCCTGGGCTCCGCCTTCCACGAGCTTGCCCAGGCCATGGTCGAGGGTGGTCAGCGCTTCCCCGTGCCCGGGCGCGTCGCGGCGACCAAGCGCTTCTGGCGGCTCTCGGAGCGCGCGGGAGTGCGGCTTGACGAGGCGCTGGCACGCTGGTGGGGCTCCGACGTGCGCAAAGAGGCTCTCTCGCATGCCATCGTGCGCGCGGAGGTCCCCTTCTTCCAGCGCGTGGACTCCGCCTACGGCGGCTACGTGGAGGGCGCCATCGACCTTCTCGCCACAGATCCAGGCTCTACCCACGCGTTTCTCGTGGACTACAAGACGGGAGACCGCGGGCTGGACGCTCGCGCGCTTCGTCAGCGTCACGAGATGCAGGCGAACTTCTACGCACATGTCCTCATGGGACTGGGCTTCTCATCGGTGAGCTGCCGCTTTGTGTGCGTGGAGCTTGAGCGTGAGGATGCTCCCGGCCAGCCCGTGGTGGTGCCGTACGAGTTCGATGCCGCGCATCCGCCGCGCATGGGGTAGCGTCGTCGCGCCCCTGCGGCAAACCCGAACAACGTGTGGAGCCTCTGCTTCATTTCTATCTGCGACAACGTCATAACCGCAGGTAGGATGGGGTGTAGGCCAAGAGCCACCACATCTGCCTTCTGCTATGCTTTGCCAAACACCAAGCGTCACCCGGTATGGAGAACACATGGCATTCGTTCACCTGCACAACCACTCGGACTTCTCGATTCTCGACGGCGCCACGCCCATCCCCAGCATGGTCAAGCGCGCCGTCGACGAGGGGATGCCCGCCGTCGCCCTTACCGATCACGGCTACATGTTCGGCATCCCCAACCTGGACCTCGAGTGCCGCAAGTACAACGACGGCCAGGCAAACATGAAGCAGTGGCGCCATGACGTCGAGTGCTTCAAGAAGAGCTGGGACCTCGAGGAGCCCGCGCCTGACGCGGACGACGCAAGCTACTTCGACCGCGTCCACGACCAGTGGGCGAGCGACGTCGCCGTGTGGGAGTCCTCCGGCCACGACCTCTCTGCGGTCCAGGCAAACCGGCCGCGCCTCAAGGTGAAGCCCATCTTTGGCTGCGAGGCCTACTTCATCACCGACGACTGCATCGAGCGCGGCACCAAGCAGCGCCGCTACCACCTGATCCTTCTCGCCAAGAACGAGACGGGCTACCACAACCTGGTCAAGTGCATGTCCAAGGCCGCTGGCCACGAGATGATGTACTACCGTCCCCGCACCACGCTCGACATGCTCAAGGAGTACCACGAGGGCATCATCTGCCAGAGCGCCTGCGTCCAGGGCATCATTCCCCAGTGCATCCTCGACGGCGACTTCGACGGCGCCCGCAGGTGGGCGGAGACCTTCAAGGACGTCTTTGGCGACGACTTCTACATAGAGATCCAGGATCACGGCCTCACCTTCCGCAATGGATGGAACGACCGCAAGCTCGACGAGTACCTGGTCAAGATGGCCAACGAGATGGGCGTGAAGGTCGTTGCCACCAACGACTTCCACTACCTCACGCGCGAGGATGCCTCCACGCAGGACATCCTCTCCTGCATTGGCAAGGCCACCACGCTCGACGACCCCAACCGCATGCGCATGGAGGGCTCGGAGTTCTACATGAAGTCCGAGGACGAGATGCGCCAGCTCTTCTCCTGGTGTCCCGAGGCGTGCGACACCACGCTCGAGATCGCCGACAAGTGCAACTACGAGCTTGACTGGACGCACATGTACCTGCCCGAGTACCCTGGCCTCCGCCCGGGCGAGACGGCGGACGAGCGCTTCCGCGAGGAGTGCGAGAAGGGCCTGGCCAAGCGCTACGGCGAGAACTGGCGCGACCTCACCATCGGCGGCTGGAACGTCAAGGACCGCTTCGAGCACGAGTACAAGATCATCACCGAGAAGGGCTTCGCGAACTACTTCCTCATCGTGCAGGACTACGTCCAGTGGGCCAAGGACAACGGCATCGGCGTGGGACCGGGCCGCGGCTCTGCCGCCGGCGCCATCGTCGCGTACGCGATGAACATCACGAACTTCGACCCGCTCGAGAACGGCCTCATGTTCGAGAGGTTCCTCTCGCCACAGCGCTCCGAGATGCCCGATATCGACATGGACTTCGACGACGAGCACCTCCAGGACGTGTTGCAGCACGTGCGAGACGTCTACGGCGAGGACCACGTGTGCAAGGTCATCACGTACTCGACCATCAAGGCCAAGCAGGCGATCAACGATGCCAACCGCGTCCTGGGATTTCCCGTCTACAAGGGCCAGCAGCTCTCGAAGATGCTCTCGAACGACCCGAAGCTCCAGCTCGCCAACGCCCTCCACAAGAACGAGAAGAAGCCCGACCAGTACTCGCCCGACTTCGAGGACGCCTACAACAAAGATCCTGACGCGCGGCGCATCATCGACGCCGCCCTCTCCATCGAGGGCTTCATGCGCGGCGAGGGCGTCCACGCATGCGCCACGCTCATCGCGCCAACGCCCGTGACCGACCACGTCCCCACCAAGCTCGACACCAAGGGCAACGTCACCATCACCCAGTACGAGGGCCACTCCGTCGCGGACATGGGCCTGCTCAAGATGGACTTCCTGGGCCTGCGCACGCTCACGGTCATCAACAAGGCTCTTGCCAACATCCGCCACTCCTATCCCAACGCCTCGGACATCGACCGCATGCCGGATGCCGTAAAGGCCTGCATCAAGCCTGGCACCACCTGCGTGGACATCGACGTGGACAAGGTCGACTTCTCGGACCCCAAGATCTACGAGCTTCTCGGCAAGGGCCACACCGCCGGCGTGTTCCAGGTGGAGTCTGCCGGCATGACCGCCACCATCAAGAACATGCAGCCCAACGCCTACAAGCAGATTGTCGCTCTTATCGCCCTGTACCGACCGGGCCCGCTGGGCGCCGGCATGGTCGACAGCTACATCAAGCGCATGCACGGCCAGGAGCAGATCTCGTACTACGACGACCGCCTGAAGCCGATCCTGGAGGAGACCTACGGCACCATGGTCTACCAGGAGCAGGTCATGCAGATATCGATGAAGATGTCGGGGTTCACCGCGGGCGAGTCAGACTCGCGCATGCGCAAGCCGGTGGCCAAGAAGAAGATCAAGATGCTCACCGACCAGGTCTTCCACTGGGAGGGCAACGGCGCGGACGAGACGATCTACGATCACTGGATGAACGGCGCCGTCTCGAATGGCTACAAACGCGAGGTCGCGCAGGAGATCTGGGAGAACGTCCTGGAGTTTGCCTCCTACGCGTTCAACAAGTCGCACTCCGCCGGCTACGCGATTCTCGTCATGCAGACCGCCTGGCTCAAGGCGTACTTCCCGCGCGAGTACATGGCGTCGGTCCTCACCTCCTACATGGGCAAGACCGACAAGATCGTCCACTACGTCACGAGCTGCCGTCGCGAGGGCATCCAGGTGCTCCCGCCCGACATCAACGAGTCCGGCAAGGACTTCACGGCAACCGCAGAGGGTGTGCGCTTTGGCTTTGCCGGCATCCGCGGCGTGGGCGAGGGTGTGGGCGAGTGCATCATGGCCGAGCGAGACGCCCGAGGCCCCTTCAAGAACCTGCACGACTTCTGCGAGCGCGTTGACGGCTCGCAGGCCAACCGGCGCGTGGTGGAGTCCCTCATCAAGGCAGGTGCCTTCGACTCCACGGGCTACACCCGCATGCAGCTCATGCACTTCGTCGACAAGAACAACCCCGAGAACATCATCGACGCCGCGGCGCGCCGCCAGAAGGAGCGCGCGGTGGGGCAGTTCTCGATGTTCGACATGTTTGGCGACGTGGCCGGCTCGGGCTTCCAGGACGAGGTCCCCGCGCCGGACGGCGTGGAGTGGGACCGTCACATCAAGCTCGCGCAGGAGCACGACGTCCTGGGCATCTACGTCTCAGACCACCCGCTTCGGCCGTACGCCTACGCGCTCGCAAAGGCGCGCGACTACACCATCGCGGACCTCTCTGTCTCCGAGGAGTACACGGACCCCAACACCGGCGCCACCACGGAGCGCTTCAAGGTCCCCGAGGACAAGCCCATCCGGCTTGCCGGCATGGCGACCTCGGTCCAGAAGAAGACCACCAAGAAGGGTGACGCCATGGCCATCGTCACCCTCGAGGACATGGAGGCCGAGACCTCGCTCGTGATCTTCCCCAAGACCTACAAGGAGTGCGCCGCCACGCTTGCGGGGGAGGTCGACCCCGAGACCGGCGAGAGCACGGGCGACATCTTCATCAAGGTCGTGGGCCGCCTGGAGCGGGGAGACCGCGGCGACCAGCTGATCTGCTCGTCCATCGAGCCGCTCGAGCTCAACGACAAGACCAACCGGCCCAAGGTGCTCGAGATAAACATGCCCGCCAACCTCCTCACGCGCGGCCGCATGGACAACCTGGGCGAGATACTCGGGCGCTACCCCGGCCTCGACCGCGTTGAGCTGCGCGTGGAGAGCGCCTCGGGCGACGTCATGCGCATGGAGCTTCCCACGCGCATCGATGCGCACAACATGGTCCTCATGGCCGAGGTCATCGACCTCATCGGCCGCTCGGGCCACGTGAAGGTGGCATAAGGGCTGGTGCCGCGACCGAGGCTCCTGGCCGGCCTCTTGTCGGTGTTGCTTATATGTAGGTTATGAAATAGCAATTATCGGATGCATGAAGCACCGTCCTGAGGGGGACAATACCGGTAACGCGGTCGCATGTGCGGCCGCAGGCAGTGGCGCCACCCTGCGGGAGGGCGCCAGAATAGGAGAGGATGCCACATGGCAGACGTCAAGATCTATCGCTGCAAGCACTGCGGAAACATCGTCGTGAAGATCGTCGATGGCGGCCCCACGCCCGTGTGCTGCGGCGAGCCCATGGAGGAGCTTGTCGCCAACACCACCGACGCCGCCGTCGAGAAGCACGTCCCCGCCCTTACCGTCGAGGGCGAGCGCCTCGTTGCCCGCGTTGGCTCCGTCGAGCACCCCATGACCCCCGAGCACTACATCGAGTGGCTGCTCTTCTCCGATGGCGACAAGATCGTCATCCGCTATCTCAAGCCCGGTGACGCCCCCGAGGCCCGCTTCCACCTCGCCGAGGGTGGCAAGGCAACGGTCTATGCCTACTGCAACCTCCACGGCCTCTGGAAGGCCGAGGTCTAGCACCAGGCGCGCTTCCCAACCAGTGATGGCTCGTCGTGCCGCCCTGGCAGTGCCGGGGCGGCACGCTTCTCTCTGGATGGCGTGCTCGAGCAGTGCGGGGATACAATCGTCAGCAGGTTGTCGTAGCAGGGAAAGGTCCAAGCATGAAGATCGCGGTTGCCCAGATGAGGACCACGGCAGGCGAGTTCGAGCGCACCGCCGAGCGCATGGTGGAGTATGCGAGGCGAGCCGCGCACGTGGGCGCGCAGCTCGTGGTGTTCCCGGCTGCGAGCCTCATGGGCGTCTGGCCCGTCGACCCGCCCAGCCAGGAGGGGCTTCTCCTCGACCTTGCGGAAGCGCTTGTGAGGATTGCCGAGGAGGCGCCATGCCCCTGCATCGTTCCCGTCCTCTCCGACGTGGACGGCTCGCCTGCCCCCGAGGCGATTCTCGTGCATGACGGGGAGCTTACCCCGCTCAAGCTCTCGGCCCTGCTCCGCTCCTCGGCTGCGGGAAGCCAGGCCGATGCCCGCCCAGGTGGCAGCCAGGAGGCCGATGGTCCCGCACCCGACCTTCCCGTCTTCGAGCTGGGGGGCGTCCACTTCGGGCTTGCCTTCTCCTTTGACGACCTCAACGACTTCGACGACTACGACCTTGACGTCGACGTCATCCTCTACCTCGACGGATATGGCTTCGCGATGGATGACCCCTCCTCCGCGATGGGGGCATCGGTTTCGGATGGCCGCTTCATGGACGACGCGGAGGCGACGGGGGCCTGGATCGTGGGCGTGGGGTCTCTTGGCACCTATGGGATGCAGGTCTTTACCGGCTCGAGCTTCGTCCTCACGTCTTGGGGGGAGCTTTCGGCGCAGTCGCCCTCCTTCGAGGAGGACCTGCTCGTTGCCGACATCGATCCTGAGCTTGATGGGCCCCTCGACCATCCCCTTGATCCAGAGGTCTACGACCGCCCGCTAATCGCGTGGAACGCCCTCGCACAAGGGCTTTCCGACTCCCTCTCCCAGATGGGCTTCTCCCAGGCTGCGGTGCTTCTGGACGGCACGCTCGACTCCTGTGCCGTTGCGACCCTCGCAACCGACGCGCTCGGTCCCACCAACGTCCATGCGCTGCTTGTGACTGGGGCGAGCGACAAGCTCGACGCCTCCGCCAGAAAGCTCGCCGAGAACCTCAGGTTGCCCGTGCGGGAGCTACCCATGGCAGCACTCTCTCCCGACCGTGCCCTGGCGGCAGACCTTGCTCGGGCCCATCTCGCTGCGCTCGCCCGCGAGGAGGGTGCCATGCCGCTCTCCAATCTCGACAAGACCGGCCTTGCCCTCGAGGTTGTCCCCGGCTCGCTCGTCCCTGCCGGCCTGGCGCCCCTGGGCGACGTCTACCGCTACACCGTGATCGAGCTCGTCCACATGAGAAACACAATCTCACCTGTCGTGTCGCGCTCTTCTCGGCGTGCGTTCGAGGTGCCTGCCATTCCGGGGATTGAGGGTTGCGGCCCCACGGCGGAGTCGCGCCTCGACTTTGTCGACTACGTGCTTGCGAGCCACATCGAATGGGGGCGCTCCCTCTCGGACATCGCCGAGGACGCCGGGCACCCCGAGGTCGTCTCCGCGATTCTCGATCGGCTTGCCACGTGCGAGCCCGCTCGCACGGCCTGCGGTCCCGTCCTCGTTGCCTCCTCCCGTACGCTGGAGGACGTCGCATGGCCACTTGGCATGGCATGGCGCGACCGCGTGCGCACGAAGGCGGAGCGTTCCGGAGAGGGGATTGGTGGCACGATCTCGCTTGGTGACGACCTTGACCAGGCCATTGCGCAGGCGGTGCAGGGGGCTTCGGGTGTTGCCACCGCCCAGAACGAGACGAGAGACGCCAAGGACGTCAGGGGGGATATGGCTCCGGTGGCACCGCCGGATCGCGAGCGCGACATGCGCGAGGTCCTTAACCTCCTGAGGGACCTCTCGCTCACTGGCGGCCTCGCCGCCGACCAGGGAGATGGCCATGGGGGCAGGCATGGCCAGGGCGGACGGCCCGGCCCGGGTGGGGCACCCGGTGGCGGCTCGATATGGAGGACTTTCTCGGAGAACTGAGGACGTCCCCCTCTTGCGTTCGGATGGTATGCTAGACTAGAACTAACGTTCTAATCTTCGCCTGATCCATAAGGGGGTGCTCGTCGTGATAATCCTGGGCATCGACCCTGGCCTTGCCAACACTGGGTGGGGCGTGGTCGAGACGCGCGGGTCTGTCTGCAGGGCGCGTGCCTATGGCTGCGTCTCTACCTCCTCCTCGGAGTCGATTGACCGGCGTCTGGGAAAGATCTACGAGGGCATCTCGGAGGCAATCGCGACGTACGCCCCAAGCCAGCTTGCCATCGAGAAGATCTTCTTTGGCGAGAACTCCCGGTCCGCGCTTGCCACGGCTCATGCTCGTGGTGCCGCGTTGGTCGCTGCCGCAGAGGCGGGGCTGGAGCTTGGCGAGTACACCCCCATGCAGATCAAGCAGGCCGTCGTGGGTACGGGCTCAGCGGACAAGCGCCAGGTCATCTTCATGGTGAGAAACGTCCTCGCGCTTGACCACGACCCGCGACCAGACCACTGCGCAGACGCGCTCGCTGCGGCGATCTGCCATGCGAACCTCACACGCACGCAGCGCCTCACGCGAGAGGGGGCGGCGGTCCAGGTCTTCGAGCAGGAACGTGCGCAGCGGGCACTGGACGCCGCCGCAGCCCGCAGCGTCACCGCAGCCGCCACGGCGGCGCGTCTCGCAGACGCCCGTGGCGAGGGATCGCCTCTCGCGCACGTCCGGCAGAGCAGGAGGAACACCCAATGATCGTGCAGCTCACGGGCACCCTTCTTGAGGTGCTTCCCTCCCACGTGGTCATCGACGTTGGCGGCGTTGGGTACGAGCTTGGCGTCTCTGCCACCACTGCCGCCTCGCTTCCCGCAGTGGGGGAGGCAGGGGTCACCGTGCTTACGCGCATGCTCGTGAAGGAGAACTCGGTCGAGCTCTATGGCTTTGCCACGCGCGAGGAGCGAGCCGTGTTCGACAGACTCGTCGCCGTCTCCGGGGTGGGCCCAAAGCTTGCGCTGGCGGTTCTCTCGACGTTTTCGCCGGCAACGCTCGCGACCATCGTCACGCTTCAGGACGAGGAGCGCATGGCGCAGGTGCCTGGCGTTGGCCGCAAGAAGGCGCAACGCCTCCTCGTCGAGCTGCAGGACGTCTTTGCCAAGGACGCAACCCTGCGTGGCCTCGTGGGCATGAGCGAGCCTGCGCCCCGACGGTCCGCGGTGCCTGACACCGCCCAGTCCGTTACCGAGGAGGCTACGGCGGCGCTTCTCTCGATGGGCTTCTCGCCCCAGGAGGCGCAGCTTGCCCTCGACGGGCACGAGGAGGCTGGCGCATCCTCTGTTGAGAAGGCCATCCAGTTCGCACTCAAGAGGCTTGGAGGCAACCTGTGACGTGGGAGGCGCAAGAGGAGGACCTCTTCGGAGACGTTCCCGGCTCGAATGGCGCCCATGGTGGCCCAAGACCCGTGACGGGAGAGCTCACGGCCGATGACCTCGACGTTGACCGCAGCCTTCGCCCCACTACGCTCGACGAGTACTGTGGTCAGGAACGGGTGCGGGATAACCTGCGCGTGCTTATCGCCGCGGCAAAAGACCGCCATGAGACCCTCGACCACGTGCTCTTCTCTGGCCCTCCAGGCCTGGGAAAGACCACGCTCGCAAACGTCGTGGCAAACGAAATGGGCGCACGCCTTCGGACCACCTCGGGTCCGGCCATCGCCCGAACGGGAGACCTTGCCGCCATCCTCACCAACCTCGAGGAAGGTGACGTCCTCTTCGTGGACGAGATTCACCGCCTCAACCATCAGGTCGAGGAGGTTCTCTATCCTGCCATGGAGGACTTCTTTCTCGACATCGTGATCGGCAAGGGGCCGGCGGCTCGCTCGATCAGGCTCGACGTTCCCCACTTCACGCTCATTGGGGCAACCACCCGCACGGGGCTCCTCACCGGACCCCTTCGTGACCGCTTTGGCATCTCGTATCGTCTGGACTACTACACGGTGGACGAGCTAACGCGCATCGTTCAGCGCTCCGCCGCCATCCTCGGCGTGGAGATAGACGCGCAGGGGGCAGCGGAGATAGCATCGCGCTCGCGTGGCACGCCACGCCTTGCCAACCGGCTCCTCAAGCGCGTGCGTGACTACGCCCAGGTCCGGGCCGGCGGTTCCATCACGTGGGAGGTCGCCGCCGAGGCGCTCTCGTTCTTCGAGATTGACGAGATGGGCCTTGACTGGATGGACAAGAAGATCCTAACGGCGCTTACGAGCACCTTCAGGGGACGTCCCGTGGGACTCACCACCATCGCCTCGGCGGTAGGGGAGGACCCCTCCACCCTCGAGGACGTCTACGAGCCCTATCTCCTGCAGCGGGGCCTCATCGTTCGCACACCCCAGGGACGCCAGGCAACGCCTGCGGCGTTCGAGCACCTTGGCATGCCGCTCCCACCACAGCGCTAGAATCGTGGACGCGGTAGCGTTCGCAGAGAGGATGACACCATGCTTGAGAGGGACTACATCACCGAGCTCATCTCGCAGTTCGTCGAGGCGGTGACAAGGGCGCTCAGACTTGCTGTCGAGAAGGGCGACCCCGTCTCCTGCCAGGAGGTCGAGCAGCAGGTTGCAGATCTCGTTGACCTTGATGTCCAGACGGCCATGGCCCTCTCGCCAGACTCTCTCGTAACGATGCTCGTGCTCTCTGGCATGGGGGACTCCATTGCCGCGTATGTGTGCTATGCGCTCGACCGCGTCTCTCGCGTGTATGGGGCTCAGGGCAACAATGACCTCGCCGGTCTGCGCCACCTGCAGGCCCAGGCAGTGGCGGAGAGCTTTGGGTGCAATCCCGCAACGCCGCCGGAGGAGCTGGCAGCCCTTGACGCCGAGCTTTTTGGCTCTGCCGAGGAGAGTGCCTAGTACGTCTGCGTGACGTCGCCCGCCGGTGGCCATCTGCATGCGTTCATCACATTATTAATTATAAGATTGTTGAACATTAAGCTTACCTTTGGCATACTGAAGCCTAACAAAAGGCGACCTATGCCGGAGGTTCTATGGCGCCCTCCAAAAGTATGTTTAAGGTCCTTGTCGTCCTTGCAAAGTCAGAAACACGCATGACCCAGCGCGAGTTGAGCAGTGCCTCTGGCCTCTCCTCTCGCCTTGCCCCCCGTCTCCTATGAGAAGCCCAAGGGTCTCCTCCGTGTTCGTGGCGAAGTACTCATCGAGCGTCAAATTCGCTAACTCCAGGAAGCCGGCATCACGGACATCACCGTTGTGGTGGGCTACAAGAAGGAGTACTTCTTCTACCTGGCAAGCAAGTTTGGCGTTCACATCAAGGTAAACCTGCAGTATGCCACCAGGAACAACAGCTACACCCTCTGGCTCGTGCGCGATCGCCTTGACAACACCTACGTGTGCTCGTCAGATGACTACTTTGAGAAGAACCCCTTCAAGCACTACGTCTACGAGGCCTATTACGCCATGCAGTAGGTGAGCGGCCCAACGCAGGAGTGGTGCGTGACCACGGGTCCCGGAGACCGTATTACCCAGGTTAGCGTTGGGGGCGCAGGTGCCTGGACAATGCTCGGCCATGCCTACTTCGACCGTGCGCTCTCCAACGGCTTCGTTCCCCTGCTCGACAATGCCATACGCAGGCCAGAGCTGGAGGACAGGCTCTGGGAGGACATCTTCTGCGCGCACGCGGACGAGCTGCGCATGGTTGCGCGTCACTACCACGATGCCTTCATCCACGAATTTGACACCCTCGACCAGGTAAGCGGCTTTGATCCCACGTTCATCGAGAACGTCGACTCAAACATCTTCGACAACATCGTCTCCGTCTTGGGGTGCGAGAAGTCCCAGATCCATAGCTTCTATCCGCTCAAGCAGGGCCTCACCAACCTCTCGTGCCACTTCTCCGTGGGTGAGGGTGCGGATGAGCGCGAGTATGTCTATCGCCATCCGGGTGTTGGCACCGAGAATATGGTTGACCGCGCCGCGGAAGAGGCAGGCCTTCGCCTTGCGCGCGAGCTTGGCATCGATAACACCTTCATCTACGAGGACCAGCGGCAAGGTTGGAAGATCTCGCGCTTTGTGTCCAATGCCCGCCCGCTCGACCCGCATGACCCTGAGCAGCTCAAACGTGCCATGCAGATGTGCCGCAGGCTCCACGAGAGCAAGGCCACGCTTAATCGCAGCTTTGACTTTGTCGATGAGGGACTTGGTTACGAGAAGCTCCTGACCAAGCGTGGCCCCGTTGAGATTCCAGGCTACGAGGAACTCAAGGAGAAGGTGGTACGGCTCAAGAGTCTTTCCGAGCGTGACGGCTTTTCTCGGTGTGTCTCACGCAATGACTTCTTCTACCTCAACTTCCTCATTGACGAGCAGGACGAGTACAGCCTCATCGACTGGGAGTACGCGGGTATGTCGGACGAGGCGAGTGACTTTGGCACCTTTACCGTGTGCTGCGAGCTTTTCGACAAAGAGGCCGAGGATGCCCTGCACTTCTACTTTGGTCACCGTCCCATTTCGCTTGATCGGCGCCGCTCCTGGAGCTACGTGGTCTTCGCCGGCTGGTGCTGGTACGTATGGTCGCTCGAGAAGGAGGCGGAGGGCGATAACGTGGGCGAATGGCTCCTCATCTACTACCGCTATGCGCACGACACCGTCGACCGGGTGCTTTCCTGGTACGAGGAGGGAGAGTCCAGCAGCGAGCGCGAGGCGTCGTAGTCGTCGCACCCCGTGGAAGACGCTTCCGTCTTGCACCAAGTATCCACAATTGAATATTTCGTTCATGTATCAACCATCATGTGTGTAATATGAACACCGCAACTTACTTACAGAATGCTGACATGTTCATGACAAACGCTTGGCGGTGAGTACATGACACGACGAATAGACAAAGCCGCTTCTACTGGAGTATCTCGAAGGGGCTTCTTTGAGCTTGCTGGTGGCGCTGCCGCTTGCGTGGGTCTCGGTGCCTTTGCTGGTGCGGGAGGAACCTCAAACGACTCGGTTGTTATCTATTCGTGCGGCGAGGGTATTCGTAACGAAACACAGATGATGGCACTCCGCCAGGCCTTTCCCACCTACGACATACGCATGCACTACATCACTACGGGTAACTGTGCTGCTCGGCTGCGCATGGAGGACACCGCTTCCGAGGCCGACATCGTCATGGACCTTGAGGGTGGCTACATCAACCAGGTCTCCGACAGCCTGGAGGTGCTTTCGGACTTTGATGAGTCGATCTTCTGCGAGGACCTCCGTGACCCAGAAGACCGCTATTTTCCCTTCTCGCGCGAGAGTGCCTGCATAGCCACGAACGACGACATTCTGTCAGAGCGCGGCATTCCGGCTCCCACCTCGTACCAGGACCTTCTGGACCCCATATACTCCGGTGTAGTAACGATGCCCAACCCCAAGACGTCTGGCACGGGATACAACTTCCTCAAAAGCCTCGTTAACGCTTGGGGAGAGAACACCGCCTTCGACTACTTTGATGCGCTTGCCGAGAATGTCTATCAATTCACATCCTCAGGATCTGGTCCGGTGAATGCCCTGGTACAGGGCGAGGCGGCGGTTGGCCTTGGCATGACCTATCACGCTGTGTCTGAGATAAACGAAGGCGCCCCTCTTTCCGTGCACTTCTTTGAGGAGGGTTCCCCTTGGGACGTGTATGGTTCGGGGATCATCAAAGGCCGGGCAAACCGCCAGGCGGTACACGACGTCTTTGGGTGGCTCTGCACCGAGGGCGTGCGCATAGACAATGCGACCTATGTGCCTGACCAGGTGCTGGTGGGCATCACTCCCGAGATTCCCAACTATCCCAAGAACATCACCTACGCCGATATGACCGGCATTACCGACGTGGACGAGAAGATGCGCCTACTTGAGAGATGGAGTCACTGATTATTATGATGATCCAGGACGCAAAGTCGTCTGCAGCCCCAAAGCTCTCCGTCCAGGCGATTGCCAAGTCATTTGACGGTCGTGAGGTGCTCCATAGCGTGAGCTTCGACGTGCAAGGCGGTGAGTTTCTCTCGATACTTGGTCCCTCTGGTTGCGGGAAGTCGACTCTCCTGCGCATCCTCATTGGCCTTGAGCATCCGGATGCAGGCCGTGTACTTCTCGACGGCCAAGACATCACGGATGCCGTACCGAGCAAGCGGCACATGGGGATAGTCTTCCAGGACTACGCGCTCTTCGAGAACATGACTGCGGTGGGAAACGTCGAGTATGCCCTGCGCTTTGATCCCACCCGACGTGCGCGGCGTGCGCAGATTGCACGTGAGGCGCTCGCAAGCCTTGGGATGGCGGACTATGCCAACAAGCCTGTCACGGGTCTCTCTGGCGGACAGATGCAGCGCGTCTCAATTGCGCGGACGCTGGCTTTGAGCCCCGAGGTCATCCTCCTCGATGAGCCCACAAGCGGACTTGACGCCGATGCGCGTCTTGCGCTTCGTGCCCAGCTCAAGGAAATCCA
>Ga0256406_1001705_pt1 | contig 34367 bp, 26 predicted proteins | sample RumenRJG_03DNA_FD_185986 | JGI IMG/M metagenome (GOLD analysis project Ga0256406, IMG submission 185986) | Bovine rumen microbial communities from Lethbridge, Alberta, Canada - RJG_03 | ecosystem: Host-associated > Mammals > Digestive system > Stomach > Rumen | place: Canada: Alberta | collected...
CAAGCACAACGGACTGCTTAAGGCCTCCATCATGAGCGCTACAAATGCCCACAGACTGGGCGCCAACGAGGCACCACCAGCAATCATCTCAAGCTTCCTGGGCAAGCAGGTGAGCGACTTGCTCGAACACATCGTAAAGGCTGACAAGGCCGACTTGTTCAAGCTCTCCGGAAAGAAGGGCGTAAGCCTCGACATACCTGAGATACCCGACATCATGCTCGACAACACCGACCGTAACAGAACGTCACCATTCGCCTTCACTGGCAACCGTTTCGAGTTCCGTGCCGTAGGTTCAGAGGCTAACTGCGCAAGCGCCATGATAGCACTTAACACAGCAGTGGCTGAAGCACTCACCAAGTTCAAAGAGCGCGTGGACGCCCTCATAGAGAAGGGAGATGACAAACTGGCTGCCATCATAGACGTGCTCAGAGAAGATATCAAGACCAGTGCTCCTATACACTTCGACGGCAACGGCTACTCTGATGAGTGGATCGCTGAAGCTGAGAAACGCGGACTTGACACTGAAAAGTCGTGCCCCGTTATCTTCGACCGCTACCTCGACAAGGAAACCATCGACATGTTCGAGTCTATGAACGTGATGAAGAAAAACGAGCTCGAGGCACGCAACGAGGTGAAATGGGAAACCTACACCAAGAAGATACAGATCGAAGCAAGGGTATTCGGTGACCTGTCTATGAACCATATCATACCTGTTGCCACGCACTATCAGAGTCAGCTGGCCAAGAACGTTGAAAACGTTATGCAGGTATTCGGCGAAAAGGAGGGCAAGAAGCTCAGCGAACGAAACATCAAGATTATACGCGAAATATCTGAGCGCACCGAAGTGATAGAGAAAGGCGTCGAGGATTTGGTCAACGCACGCAAGGTGGCCAATAAGATAGAGGATGCACGCGCCAAAGCCGTGGCTTATCACGACACTGTGGAGCCGAAGCTGGATGCCATCCGCTATCACATCGACAAACTGGAACTTATTGTTGCTGATGAACTTTGGACTCTTCCCAAGTACAGGGAACTGCTCTTCATCAGATAAAAAGAAACAATCTATTTCTTTTATTGGTTGTTTAAGTTTGCAGGGGGTGCTCTTTGAGAAAAGGGCATCCCTGTTTGTTTCTTTATACCACAATCAAAGCTGACAATACATCGGCTGTCCGTTAATGTGTATCTTTGTTCATAGTTACTTATTTTTTTTAATTACTTAGGTAACTAAAAAGGCTGATACCTCGTGAGAAGTATCAGTCCTAATTTTGCACAATCAAAAAAAATTAAGCGGACAGCAATAATTATTTTTGAATATATTTTTTATCATTTATGATTACTATTCCTTTGTAGGATTTTGAAACTTTTTGACCTGCAAGATTATAGATGTGATCGCTAGGAGTATTTACTTTAACGATGGTTTTGATGTCCGTGGTCTCGTCTACGACTATCTTAAAGATATTAACGCCGGCAGTAGATGTCAAAATTACATCACCATCTTCAGCTACTATGCCAGAGTCAGTTTGTACCCCTATTTGCGGATTATTGAAGTATCCTGTTGTAGGAGTAATATTTATAGCATCCAAACCTCTTGCTTCTGTTGTTGATGCACCTTCAAGGTCAACAGTTATAGTTGAACCTTTTTTTAAGTTAGGTATAATTATCTGTATGCCGCTACCATTAAGCTTGAAATAGTGTTGTGATGCACGATGAGTGGAGAAGAGAAGCTTACCAACACCAGCATTGGAGAAAAGTAATCCTTCTGTTACTGGAACAGTACCTCCTGCATAAATGCAAGGCTTTTGTTCTGTCTTCCCGATTTTGAACACATTGTCGTATTCTGAAATTCTGCCATCACTTTCAGTTTTGTTAACAGCCCAGTTCTCAGGGTCTGAGGCTAAAAGACTAAGAGTACTAGTTAAGTCAGTAAAGTCCCAACACTTTTTACCTGTCGTACTTGGCTGTTCGTTATCCGTGTCGCTTCCTTCACCATTGACTTCTATCGAGTAAACGTTCATCGATGATGTTACACCAATGGCAACTTCACCATCAGCATTTACTGTTGCGACACATGTCTGGTCTTCGGTTGTTGGTTCAAATCCAGACATTATAGTTAAGTTCTCTTCAGCAGTAAAAGACCTGGCACTGGAACTTGATCCTGTCTTACCTATAATTGTAACAGTTTGTCCTTTCTTTAGATTAGGAATTATCATTTTGATGTTTCCACTGTTGATCTTGAAGTAATGCCTCGTAGAACTATTGACGGATATAACAAAAGAATTAGATTTTGTTATTCCTTTAAAAAGTAGCCCTTCAGTAGCCTTCAAGTTGCCATTTCCGCATAGGATAGAAGTAGGTGTGTTCTCGTCTGCAGGAATTGTCACGTAGTGATATTGGGTTACTTCGCCCTTACTGTTAGTTTTGTCTATTTCCCAATTCGTTTGATCTTGTGAAATAGCTTCCATAGCAGATGTTAAATCACTAAAGTCCCATTTTTGTTGAGCTGTAGCAGACAGGACAATTAATAGGAAAGAAAGTAAAGTAAAAATCTTCTTCATAATTATTTTTGTTTAGTTAATATAATATTTTGTGCAAAGATAAATTTTCTAATTCTATTTTGCAAGAAAAAAATTGGTAAACCAATTATATTTTTTAAACAATTAACAGTTTTAACAGTTAAATTGATAAAATTGGTACACCAATATCGTAAAAAAAAGATCCACGCATTTTCTTATAGAATGCGTGGATCTTCACAAATTTAAGTAAACCAAACAATTAGCTATTCCTTAAATTGAGACATCTCTCTTCCAGACAAAGCTTCTGCAGTCTCAATTTGGTTCTTTAAGTGACGTATAACCAACTTCTTCATATTAGCCACATTTTTGCCTTTCATGTTTTGTATGTATTCTCTATGCTCTGAAGAAACAATCCTCTCAGGAACTGTACAAAAGCGATATTTATGGTAATATCGCATGATATCAGGAGTGATTATCTCTAGTAATGACACAATGACAGGATTGTGGCTTGCACTATATATGGTATGATGAAAGGCAAAATCTTTTTTCACACGCTCATCCGGATTGTTAGTTTTCTCTAGCTCTGCCAATGATTTTTCAGATTTGTCTATGTCTTCATCTGTGCGATATTGAGCAGCCAGTTTACAGGCTTCTATTTCAAGTACTACGCGTACATAAACCAGACTAAAAAAATCATATTTTTCTTCTTGCAAAGCATCATGGACCAAATTATCAATTTGCTCTTTCGAAAATTGAGAAATGACGGTACCGCTTTGCGGAAAGGTTTGAACTATCCCGTATGTCTCAAGTTTTTGAAATGCTTGACGTACATGTGGCCGACCTACATTTAGAAGTTCAGCCAACTTGCGTTCGGAGGGCAATCTGTCCCCGGGCTTGAACTTTTTGTTTTTTACGCCTTCTTCAATATATTCTAGAACGACGTCTGTAGGAGAATTCGCATTTTTGTTAGTCATATGTATTTATTTCTACTTAATCAAAATCTGTTTTGTTTATGCCAGTCTATTCCGATTTTACGGTAGCAAAAATAACGATAAATATGAAGGAAAAGAAATCTTAATGCAAAAAATTAACTTTTATTTGCTTTGATATATTATATTGTTAATTATAAATAATTGGTTAACCAGATTGATTGAGTTTTCCTTTTTTATTCCTATATTTGCGCAAGAAAAGATATTATGCTAACAATTAAACAATAACCTATGGATTATGCCAATGTATTTAAGAAGTCATTTCTGATGCTTCTTGTTATCTTTTGCCCATGCTCGATTTATGCGCAGATGTTGGTGAAAGGTACTGTCAGAGATGCCGAAGGCCCTTTGATGGGTGTTACGGTATCGGTAAAGGATGCTAAAAAGCCCACTATTGCCATCACCGACTTGGATGGTAACTATCAGATAAGTGTCCCGAATACTAAATCGATACTTGTCTTTTCTTATGTCGGATATATTTCACAAGCGGTAGTGGTTGGCAAACGACGTACTATAGATTTAACACTTACAGAGGATGCCCAAACTTTGGATGAAGCTGTAGTGATTGGATACGGTACTCAAATAAAATCGCATTTGACAGGATCTATTTCAAAAATGGACGGTGAAAAGATTTCCCACATACCAGTGAGCGATGTTACAACAGCTCTTCAGGGTATGATGCCTGGTTTGACAATTAGCAATGAGACTTCCGAAGTTGGTGTTATGCCATCGATCCGCGTACGCGGAACAGGATCGATATCAGCAGAAAGCCAGCCTCTTGTGATTGTAGACGGTTTTCCTATGTCTGACGGTCTTTCACAAGTTAATGCCTCAGATATAGCTTCAATAGAAGTTCTTAAAGATGCTGCATCAGCTGCTATTTATGGTTCTCGTGCAGCTAATGGAGTTATTATGGTAACTACCAAGCAGGGCAAGCCACATGCTCCTTCGTATCAAGTTCGTATGAGCCATGGATTTAAATACGCTTATAAACTCCATGATATGATGACCAGTACAGAATGGTTTAATTCCATGGTTGCCGAAGAGGCCCTGGGTGGGCCTGCTGTTCCAGCCAATGCTCGTAGTGCAGCTTATTTGGAAAGTTTATATGGTCCTACCGATTGGCAAAAGCAGGGACTTCGTGACAATGCTGACTTCACCAATGTTCAGTTTAGTGTTTCAGGTGGTGGAAAGGAATCTAAATATTTTGCTTCCGCGTCATATACCTCTGATGATGGTATAATGAAGAAGAATTCCTATGACAAGTTTACTTTCCGTGCGAAATACGATACAAATCTTTCTAAAATCATGAAGATGGGCGTCAATTTGTCCGGCACTTACAAAAAGACTGAGCGCCCTCGCAATAATTTTATTGATTTTTATCGTACGCCTTCATTCCTACCCGTATATCATAATGATATAACAACAGCTTTGACAGGTTACACGGGATTCGCAAGAGGAAGTCACTTTAACAACATACAGACGCCAACTGGAGAGGTTGATGAGAATGGTGACCCTATTATGGAGACGTCTTCACCTTTTACCTCTGCAAACAATAATCCTGTTAGTGTCTTATACAACACAAAGAGATGGTCAGAAAACTTCAGAGGTCTTGCGAGTATATATTTTACGATAGATCTTGCTAAGGGCTTACAGTTCAAGACATCGGATGGAGTTACAGTTGGATTTGAACCATCTTATTCATATTCTAACAAGAATGCCACAAAAGATGGTGAAGCTAGTAATGCTGCATATTTTAGTGAATTGTATGTAGATATGCTAACAGAAAACACTCTTACGTACCATTTGAATTTCGGCTCAAATAAACAACACACCATAGATGCGCTTTTGGGCTATACAGCTGAGCGGACACGTAGGCAGAGGGTTGCCGAAACCGCCACAGGTTTTGCCACAGATGATATTAAGACATTGAATGCAGCAACAGTTTTTGAGTTGGCAGATAGCAATAATGGCAATACTGATGGGACAGGAACTTTTAGATACCCTGACAACGTGCTGGAGTCTTATCTAGGTCGTATCAACTACGATTACTTAGGTCGTTATCTTGTTTCTACATCATTACGCCTCGACCGTTCTTCGCTATTTTCAAAGGGCAACAGAAATGCGTGGTTTCCATCTGTTTCTTTGGGCTGGCGTATGAGTGAGGAACCATTTATGAAAGATTTGAAGGCTATTAGTAATTTGAAGTGGCGTGCTTCGTATGGTCTTACCGGTAACAACAGAATCCAGTATCAAGCAGCTCTTGAGGTACTGACCAATGCCAATTATGTAACAGGTGAAGGTAATGGTTCCTTGGTTAACGGTGTAGCAAATACGTCCGAATATTTGGCCAATCCGGACATTACATGGGAAAAGACCGACGAGTTTAATTTCGGACTAGATTTAGGGTTGTTCAAAAACAGATTAAATCTAACACTTGATGCATATTATTCTGTAACACGTGCTTTGCTTCTGGCTCAGCCCACACAGACATTTACAGGATTCAGTTACTATTGGAATAACATAGGCAAGGTTAGTAATAAAGGTTTAGAGATACAGCTTGAAGGCCATATCTTCAATAATAGAAATTTTGAATGGGATAGTAGTATTAACTTCTCATTAACACGTAATAAGCTTCTTGAACTAGGAGGAGAAAGGCAAGTCATCAATCAAGGAGAAAGAAACGAGAATTATCTCTCACGAGTTGGCGACCCACTGATACAGTTTTACGGATATAAAACTATAGGCGTATGGAATTCTATGGATGAGATTAATGCAAATCCTCATTTCTCTACAGATGTGCCAGGTGGACTCAGAATAGCTGATACTAACGGAGATAACAAACTTACGACGGACGATCGTGTGCCATTAGGTGACCCGTATCCTGATTTTACCTGGGGATTCAATAACACGTTCAAAATATACGATTTCGATGTTTCTTTCCTAATTCAGGGTGTGCAAGGAGTAAAGGTTTATAATGGTGATGTATTCTATAATGAAACAACACGATGGAATAAGGCATATACAAAAAATCATTGGGTAAGTGCAGAACATCCGGGTGATGGCAAAACACCATATTGGAAAAAAGGGTATAATCTTATGTTGACAGATTATCCTATTCAGAATGGATCTTACGCTTGCTTGCGCAACTTCACAGTAGGATACACTCTTCCTATTAAAGCAGCCAAGAAGTTTAAACTACGTAGTATCAGATGCTATGCAAGTGGTGAAAACCTTCTTTATTTCTGGGGTGATAGTTACAAAGGGATCAATCCGGAGTCACGTATGACGACTGGCGTATATACGAGCTCCATGATTGCAGGCTATCAGCGAGGAGGCTTCCCTCTGACATCGACTGTTACTTTTGGAATTGATATAAATTTCTAAATTTATCGTTAAAATGAAACGAATTCAATATATAGTTGCCGGTATACTGGCATGTACATTATACTCTTGTAATTTGGAAGAGAATCCCTATTCTGAGATAGTATCAAACTCTTATGTGAAGGATTCTTCGTCTGTAAACAACCTACTAGTTGGGTGCTATAATGGTTTGCATGATGTCATGTATCGCGAATGGGCTGTTACCGAGTTGCGTTCTGATAATGCCAGAATGTATGCCACAAACTCTACGTCCAATACTTCAAAGCTTGTGGAGCAATTAGATCAAAATACTATAGGCGCTGAGCATGAATGGGTGGCCGATTATTGGGATGCAGCTTATGCAGAAATCGAGCGTTGTAATAACGTGATTAGAAATCTGGACGTCATGCCAGAAAGTACTTTACGAAATAAATATCAGGGAGAAGCTTTGTTCTTGCGTTCCCTTGAATATTTCAATCTGGTGAGACTTTGGGGGCCAGTGTTTATTGTAACTTCTAAAACATCACCAAGCACGGCTCGCAACATGCAACGTTCTACTGTCGAGGATGTCTATCAGTTGATAGAGAGCGATTTGGAACACGTTGTTAATGATAGATTGCTGCCAGAAAAGGAGCCCACTGATGATATTGGCCGGGCCGATCTTAACTCAGCAAGGGCCTTATTGGCAAAGGTATATGCTACCCATTATAAAGTTGGGGATGAGAAATACGCGCAGGCTGTTGTATTATGTAAGCAAGTTCTCCAGAGTGTGAATGTCGGTGATCCACAAAGTGCTGCTGATCTTGTTCCTTATGCTGATATTTTTAGTACCAGTAATGAGATGAGCAAGGAGATTATTTTTGCTGTCCGATATAAATCAGGCAATGTAGGTCTTGGTTCTCCATTTGGTAATTTCTTTGCCCCAATAAATAACGGAGCCAACGTCATAGTAGGTACTTCAAACAACTTTAATACTCCTTCTGACAACTTAATTAATCAGTATATAGAAGAAGGAGATTCTATTAGAATGAATACTTGTATAGCACAGAGATACTATAATGCTGTAACTGACAAATGGACTGATGCTGTGTATTGCAAAAAATACACGACTCCTGTGACCACAGAGTTCGATGGCGAAAGTGACTGGCCCGTTATTCGTGTCGGTGATATAGCATTATTGTATGCAGAGCTGAGCAATGAACTTAACGGTCCATCTGCTGAAGCATTGAATTATTTGAACATGATTCGGCAGAGGGCTGGAATCTCTCCTTATAAGTCGTCTGATCTTTCTAATAAGTACGACTTCCGGACAGCAGTTAGAAAGGAGCGCAGAATGGAACTGGCTTTTGAAGACCAACGATGGTTCGACTTGCTGCGATGGAATGTCGCTACCCAAACTATAAATAATTATCTTGCAACAGATGCATTCTATACTGGCTATTCGTATACAGTTCAGCCTATTCAAGAATGGCAAACAATGCTACCAATTCCTGTAAGCGTACTTGACATCAATCCGAAAGCTTCTCAGAATGTAGGTTATTAATCTAATAAAATATCACAAAATGAAAAGTAATATATTTTTATATGGGCTATCCATAATGTGGGTTTTATTGCTCACGGGGTGCGACACCACATCGATCGATGAGATATTTGATGGAATTCCAACCATTGAAACATTTTTTCCGACAGAAGGTAGCATTGGTACGGAAATAACTGTTAAAGGTAGTAATCTAGATGACGTCGTGAGTGCCAGCATTGGTGAAGTGCAGGCTGAGTTGGTAGAGAAGATTTCTGACACTCAACTAAAAATCAGAGTCTCTGGCCATGCACAAAGTGGCAAGATCGCTTTAAAGAACAGCTTAGGAACAGCCGAATCCGATACCATATTTACGGTCACATATCCAGCTCCTTCTGTGTTGAATCAGAGCATACCAGATGAAGTGGAAATGGGAAACAAGCTGCTAATAAACGGCTCCCACATGAATGTTATAAGCAAGGCTCTGTTCACGGCAGAAGGCCAAACTTCTGGACATGAAGCAGAAGTAATCTCTTTGTCGGATAATGAGATAGTAGTAAAAGTTCCTTATGTGGAGTCGGATAAAGCAACTCTTACGTTTTCGTATTTTAATGGTACAGAACAAGCAACTACTGAGCCGATAAAGATGTTTGTGATTAAGCGTTATCAACCAGTTATTTCCACCGTGGAATTTCCTCAGGTTACAGTTGGTGATGTGTTTACACTCAAAGGTAGTTATTTAAACAAGATTAATGAACTTAAAATTGCAGGTGTGTCATGTGTAATAACCTCTCAGACCGAGAACTCTTTACAGTTTGTCGTTCCTACAAGCGACACCTTCAAAGACGGGCTTAACTATTTGCCATTGACAATGATCTATTTTGAAGGTGTAGAATCTAAAGTTATTACAGAAGCTTTTAAGGTATATGTCCCATATTTATATACTTGGAAAGATGTAAAGATATGGGGGCAGGGACGTGATGTAGAAAATCTAACGTCCTTCTTCTCTCCGGAGACTGGAATCGCTTATGCCAACTCTGCTTGGCGTGAATTGGATGCAATTTCTTTTAAATACCAGAATGCCACTTGTTCAGCAAAGAATGTCCCTGCAGTTACAGAATCAGAATATAACTCGGTTGTACCATATTTCTTTTTTTCTGGAGCAAGTGCTGGTACATTGCAGATTAACAGTCCAGCTGGTTCTAATAGTCAACTGCGCAATTTCTATATGATTAACAACTCGGCCGATCAATATAGAGTAACAGGAGCGAAAGCAAATTGCTACGGAACACCTTGTTTATCATTTGTATATTTGGATCCTTCGAAGTCAGCCAATAATGAGCTGATAGGTAAGATTAAGAACGGCTCGCTGCAAACTATAGATGAGCATAATTTCCCCATAGATGTTTCAGGTAATAAAGTCGGGGGTATCGATATATCTGGTGCTCGTCAGTCGGTTAATAACTCTATATTCGCACCTGGCATATTCTCAGTTGGAACCAACAAAAATGCTGACATTGATGCATATATTATGGTTATATACTATGACTATCGTGGCCAGAGTACAAATCCTGCAGAGCACATTCGTCGTATTGGTTTCATTCATATCAAAAATATTGATTTCAGACTTTACAACAATACCAAAGCCCCATCTTCTTCGAGTGTGACTTTTGATATGTATTGGATGAAGCATAATTACAAGTAAAATGAAATTTAAAAACATATTTGATAATTTTTTAAGGCTTTCAGCAATAGCTGTTATGGCCATGTTGCCCGTTTTTTCATCAGCTGAAGAGTTTAAAGTGACCTTGGACAAGATTGGCATTTACCTTTCATCGGCAAAACCTGGTGACGTTATTACGATTGCAGATGGTCTCTACAAAGACGTCCAGCTTAAGTGGATTGCTACGGGATCTCCTGCTAAAAGTATCATTGTGAAAGCAGAACATCCTGGAAAAGTCATCATATCAGGCACGTCTAGCTTGCAACTGTCTGGAAAATACCTTACCGTTAGTGGTTTGTGGTTTAAGGATGGTATTCCAGCACGTAGGTCGGTTGTCGAATTCTCAGCGAATGGCACCAATGCGTTTGGCTGCAGGCTGACGGAATCTGTCATTGAAAACTATAATTCTTATAATCGTGCAGATCAGCATGTGTATGTTATGCTTTCTGGACAAAAAAACAGGGTAGATCATTGCAGTCTTGTTGGAAAGAAAAACATAGGTGTAACTTTGTTGGTGAATCTGAATGGGAAAGATTGCCTATATAATTATCACTCGATAGACCATAATTATTTTGGACCACGTAATGTATTTGGTTCCAATGGTGCGGAAACGATTCGGATAGGGACATCACAACAGTCAAACGAATCATCAAGGACAACTGTAAGTGACAACCTGTTCGACAGGTGCTCAGGAGAGGTTGAGGTTGTTTCGGTAAAATCTTGTGATAATGTTATAACAAGGAATACTCTTTGGGAATGTCAGGGGCTCGTTGTGTTGCGTCATGGCAAACGTAACGAGGTGAGTCGAAATAAGTTCATTGGTAATGGAAAGCCGAATACCGGTGGAGTGCGCATAGTTGATGAAGGTCATCAGGTTGTTAATAACACATTTTGGGGGCTGACAGGAAAACGATTCTTCTCAGCTTTAGCGTTAATGGATTGTGTGCCGAATTCATTACCAAATCGTTACGTGCAAGTAAAGAATATTGAAATTTCCAACAATCACTTTTTCAATTGCGATCACCTTCAGTTGGGCGTTGGAAAAGACTATGAGCGCACACTTGCTCCAGTAGGAGTTCGTTTTAATAACAATGAAATTGTTAATAGCCGTGTCACGGCACCGTTTGAATGGGTTGATTCGCTTACTGACATAACATGCAAAGGTAATAAATTGCAAATTAGTGGGGAACAATCCTTCGAAGGCTTTACGCGTACACAGATATATGAGATGCCTGTGCCAACTTATAATAGTGTAGTTAAAGGCAGAGGAGCTTCATGGTGGAATTCTAGTTTGGACCAACCCTCTTACACATTGCTTCCCAGTGAGAAAGATATTGTTCAGGCAGCAGATGAAAAAGGTCTTGCTCAATTAGTCGCAGAAGCAAAGAGCCCTCTTACTATTAAGTTAATACCTGGTAAGACATATGTTTTGTCAGCCCCTTTAACAGTGCATGCTCGTTTAACGATAATAGGACAGGAGAATGTGTTGCGTTATGCCTCTGCCAAGGGTGGCAGTATGATTATAATAGGAGCAGGTGGTAGCTTGAATGTTTCTGACATCGATTTTGATGGTTCTCTGGTTGAAGGGAAAACTCAAGCTTCTTGCGCTATATGTTCTGATTTTCCATTGCTGACCGAATATAATTTGAACGTCACTAATTGCAAGTTTCGCAATTTTGGAGAAAGTTCTTGTAGTGCCATCAGGGGAATGAAAACTACGTTTGCTGATAGCGTCGTTATATCAAACTGTATTTTTAGGGATAATGCAGGAAGTGGAGTTGACTTTTCACAAGAACGCGATGACTTAGGGCGATATAATGTAGAGAATCTGATAATAAAGAATTCTAGGTTCTTTCATTTTTTGGGTATACCTGTTAATGTGTATCGTGGCGGCAATGATGAGAGTACAACAGGACCTAGTGTAACGGTTACAAATTGTTCATTTGAGGACTGCTGCAATAAACAGCGGGGATGTGTTTTGCGTTTAATTGGCACTCAGGCCCTTAAAGTTTGTTATGATATATTTTCTAACAGTGGTCGCGGTGGCACCTCCATTCTGTTAGATGATGCACAAGATGACAGCATTGAGATAAAGAATTGCGATTTTCGGAATTCAGGCAAACTTAAAAGTAACTGGTTTCAACTCTCTTTATAAAACCAACGTCTTAGTATTTTGAAATATGAAGAAATTTTATCTTTTAATCATAGAAGCTTTGCTAGGATATGCTAGTATGAATGCACAGCATCCTTCCTTACTCCTAACTGAGCAGGAAAAGTTGCAGATAACTAATGACACCGCAGAGGTCCCCCTTTTTGACGATGTCATTAGGAATTTGGTTAACTCGGCAAATAATTACTTAACTCAACCAATAAGTGTACCAATACCTGTGGATGGTGGCGGAGGCGAAGTGCACGAACAGCACAAAAATAATTATTATGCAATGTTCAATTTAGGCCTGGCATACCAGTACACTAGAGATGAGAAATATGCACGCAAGGTGGCTAACATGTTATTGGCTTATAGCAAGCTCTATCCCACACTTGGTTTGCATCCTCTTACCCTTTCCAACACAAGAGGCCGTCTTTTTTGGCAGACTCTGAATGAAAGTGTTTGGTTGGTACACACTGCTATAGCCTATGATTGTATTTACAACACTTTGACACAAGATGAAAGAAAGGACATAGAAAAGAATTTGCTTCTAAACATGGCTGATTTTATAATGAACGGATATAAGAACTATAAGGTAAACCATGTGATGTTCAATCGAATGCATAATCATGCCACTTGGGCTACAGCTGCTGTCGGTATGACAGGCCTCGTTACTGGACATGATGATCTCGTAAAGAAAGCCTTGTATGGTTCGGATGAAACTGGGCATAACGGCGGATTCTTGCAGCAAATGGACGAATTGTTTTCTCCTGATGGTTATTATAATGAAGGGGCCTATTATGGTCGTTATGCAATTTGGCCTTTTGTTGTTTTCGCTCAGTGTATAGACCATAAAATGCCAGAACTAAAAATTTTCGAGAGACGTAATGGTATCTTGAAAAAGGCGCTCGAATCGCTCTGTAAAATGAGTTATAATGGTGAGTTTTTCCACTTCAATGATGCACTACAGAAGGGACTGTCGGCACAGGAACTGGTCTATGCTATAGATATTTTATACAATAAGTTCCCTGAGGAAAAGCAATGGCTGAGCATTGTTTCTGACTATCAGCATCGCGTATTGCCTATAATGGGAGGTTATCATGTTGCAAAAGATATTGCCGAGAATAAGTCAAAGCCAATATATTTGACAAGTTGCCTTCTTCGCGATGGAAAAGATGGTTCAAAGGGCGGAGTATCTATCATGCGTGAGAAAGACCATAATTCGGCAGTTGCCATAAAAGCTACCAGTCAGGGGATGGGACATGGCCATTTTGATAAGCTTTCAATGGTATACTATGACAATGGCCATGAAATACTCTCTGATTATGGATCTTCCCGTTTCTTGAATATAGAAGCAAAGCATGAAGGCCATTACACACGCGAGAATGACACTTATGCAAAACAGACCATAGCACATAATACTGTTACTGTGGATGGAAAATCTGACTACGATGGCAAGTTGAAAGTAGCAGATCTGCATCATTCTGATATTGTTTATACTGATTTCTCCAATGAGAAAGCACAGTTGACAATAGTAGCCGATTCGACGGCCTATCCCGGAGTAATGATGAAACGGGCCGTGTGCTGGCTTGATTTGCCTTTTCTGTCAAATCCTTTATTGATAGATGTCTATAAGCTTAGCGCATCCGAGCCACACCAGTATGATTATGCATTGTGGTATAATGGAACATTTGTCTCTGCCAATTACCCTTATGCAAAGGCGATGACAGAAAAGCATACTTTGGGAACTGCTAATGGCTATCAACATATCTGGCTAGATGGTGAAAGCAAGTATCTTGATTCATTGGCACAAGTCACTTTCTTCAATGGATCTCGTTTCTACACTTTGAGTACTGCCACTGTAGCTAATATGGGGGTGAAGATGGTCTCTCTTGGGGCAAACGATCCAGATTTCAATTTGCTGGATAGACATGGCTTAGTGTATCGTGCTACGAATGCAAGCGACATGGTCTTTGCAACTGCATTGGAGACGCATGGCAAATATGATGTTGTGGCTGAAACATCCAGTGGATTGAAATCTTCGTGCCATAGCGTGAAAGTTCTGGAGAATAATGAAGGTAGTACAGTTGTGTGCATTGACTTTGGTGCGCATAATATTTTTGTTATAATCGACTGGAATGGTGGATGGAGATACACTATAATATAATATTAATATTCAATTTTTTTTCACATGAAAACTTGTAGTAAAGTATTCCTATTGGAAGAAGAAATGAAGTGGGAGAATCCCTCTTCTGGCGTTCATCGCCAAATTATGGGTTATGATGGACAATTGATGATGGTTAAAGTTAAGTTTGACAAGGGGGCCGTAGGGACTATTCATGAGCATTATCACAGTCAGGCAACTTATGTAGTTAGTGGCAAGTTCGAACTCTCTATAGGTTCAGAGAAAAAAATCCTTGGCCCTGGCGACGGATATTATGTGGCACCAGATGTCTCTCATGGATGCGTTTGCCTTGAGGCTGGTATATTGATAGATACTTTCAGCCCAATGCGGGCAGATTTTTTAAATAAAGTAGAATGAAGATAAAGGGACTTAGATGGTGGATAATTGGTCTAATAATGTTGATAACAATTATCAACTATTTGGACCGCGGCACGCTCAATTACATGTGGCTTGCCAATATAGACTATATCCTTACTTCATCTCCGCAGACGGAAAGCACAGATGCAAACTTTGCTGTAAGGCAAGGAAATAGATATATTCTTAAGAATACCCGAGGTAAGCAGCAAACTGTACCAGCTGATATCGTTACTGTGAAGAAAAATAAAGGAAAGACAGTTATCGTCCACAAGGAAGGTATTGCCATCGATTTAGGACTAGTTGATGTTAAAGACACAAATATCTCTGCAAAAGCCAAAGATCTTTTAGGTCGGATAACAATATTCTTTATGATCGCATATGGAATCAGCCAGCTGTTTTCCGGAAAGATCTATGATAAAGTCGGCTGTCGGAAGGGCTTCTTTGGAAGTGTATTGATTTGGGGGCTCTCAGATGCGCTCACTTCACTTTCAAGAGGAACGCTTTCATTGACATTCTTTAGGATGATGTTGGGTTTAGGAGAGGCTGGCCCATGGCCAGGTACAACTAAGAGCAATGCTGAGTGGTTTCCTCAAAAGGAACGAGCATTCGCACAAGGCCTATTTGGTGCTGCTGCATCAATGGGTAGTGTGATTGCCCCAGTGTTCATTCTGATGTTATTTATAGCTTTCGACTGGCGAATAACATTTGTAATAGTGGGTTCTTTGGGCTTGATTTGGCTCATACCATGGTTGGTTATTAACAAGAAAGGGCCAAAAGAGCACCCGTGGATAACAGATGCTGAACGTGAGTACATAACGAGCGGGCAGCCTGAATCTTCAATAGAACCTACAAGTACAGATGACGATCATTCCAAATCATGGGGTGAGCTTCTTAGAAATCGCAAGAACTGGTCAGTGATACTAGGTAGATTCTTCTTAGACCCAATATGGTGGATGTTTGTGACCTTTTTGCCCTTGTATCTGACCGATGTATTCCACTTGAATATTAAGGAAGTGGCTTGTTCTGCATGGATACCTTATATAGGGGCTGCTATTGGTAGTGTGTTGGGAGGTTGGTTCTCTGGCTGGCTTATCAAGCGTGGGCATTCTGTGAATTTTGCTCGCAAAACTGCTATCTCAGTCGGTGCACTCATTATCATCCCTGCTATCATTCTGTCAGTTACCTCTTCTTCTGCAGTGATGGCAGTCGTCTGGATGGCATTCGTCTTGGGTGGATTCCAGTTCTTTATAACTAACCTGCAGACGATTCCATGCGATCTGCATAGCGGTAAGTCTGTCGGCTCTTTAGCCGGATTAGGCGGCGCCTCAGCAGTGCTGGGAACTATTCTTGCAATATTGTTATCTGGGTACATTACAGACTGGACGCTTCTGTTTAGCTTGTTAGGTGCATTGGTTCCTTTATCATGGCTGTCAGTGTTCCTTACTGTAGGAAAGATAGAACAAATAAAATAATTTCTATTTCAGAATCTTTTAAGTACAATTATTTATGAAAAATTTAAATGGAAAAGTAGCCATAGTGACCGGTGGCTCACGCGATATAGGGCGTGCTGTATCGGTAAAATTGGCTAAATTAGGTGCAAAAGTAGTCGTTAATTACCATGGCAACGAAAATGCTGCTAAGGAAACATTAGAATGTATTCACGCCAATGGCGGTGAAGCTATCGCTGTTAAGGGTGATATGACTAAAGACGCAGATGTGAAGGCTCTTGTTGATGCAGCGCGAAGGGCATATGGTGATCGCATCGATATCCTGGTAAATATAGTCGGTGGCATGGTTGGCCGTAAAAAACTGCTTGAACAGAATGAAGAGTGGTATGACACCGTTATGAATGTTAATATGAAATCATGTTATCTTGCCACTTTACGTACTGTTCCTTTCATGGGAAAGGGTTCCAGCATTGTCAACTTCTCTTCACTTGCAGCTCGTGATGGCGGTGGTAACGGTGCTTCCCTGTATGCAACATCGAAGGGTGCAGTTTCGGTATTTACGCGCTCAATGGCAAAAGAATTGGGACCACAGGGGATACGCGTTAATGCAGTTTGCCCAGGTACTATAGCAACAAGTTTCCACGATCGTTTTAATACGCCGGAAAACCGCGAGCGCATGAAAGCTTCGTATGCACTCCGACGCGAGGGTACTGCTGATGAGGTAGCAGACCTTGTCTGCTATCTGGCTTCAGATGAATCTTCCTATATCACTGGTGCAAACATTGATATCAATGGAGGTAGTTTCTTCTCATGATTTAGTTGAATGTTTTTGCAGGCGCAAGGGCATATAATGCCGCGCCTGCTTTTCAAGCATTTTTAGTGTTAATGCATACTTATATGTCAAAAAAATCATTTGTAATATTGTTCGTACTGTCGATGGCGATGTCTTTATCGGCTCAAACAGTGGTAGGTTCTGCCAAAGATTTTATTGCTGCATTGAGTAATCTGCAGCCAGGAGACGAACTTGTATTGAAAGACGGTGGCTATGATATTAGTGGAGTTAAGATAACCAAGAGCGGAGAAGAAAACAACCCAATAGTTATAAGGGCAGAACATACAGGGAAAGTGGTTTTTATTGGTAAAAGCAACATAACTTTAAGTAGAACCAAATATATAACCTTGCAAGGTTTTGAATTTGCAAGTGACGCTTTGACTGCAATAAAAACAGAGTCGGCACAGCATTGCCGAATTACAAAGTGTGTATTTCATATGAAAGAGCCATTGGATGATACTAAATATCCATGGATTCGTGTTGGGGCCTTTTATGCTGATACCGTAAATCAAAGTTTTTATAATCGTATAGATCATAACGTTTTTGAGAACAAGACACATACTGGAAATTTCATCACATTAGAAGGCATTAAAGGTTGTCAAACACAACATGATTTGATTGATAATAATACATTCAGAAGCATTACCCCTCGCTCTGAAAATGAAAAGGAGGCAATCCGAATTGGCGATTCTGATGTTTGTATGAGTAACGGCTTTACTGTGGTGGAAAATAATGTCTTTGAGGATTGTGACGGAGATCCGGAAATAGTATCCGTCAAGTCATGTAGGGATACCATTCGGAATAACATTTTCCGTCGTTGCTGTGGTACATTGTCACTTCGACAGGGAGTTTATAGTTATGTTGAAGGGAATCAATTCTATGGAGAAGGTAAAACGGCACTTAGCTTTGATGGACTTTCTACAATAGGGTGTGGCGGTATTCGCGCCTATAGCCTTGGACATAAAATTGTAAATAACTTTATGGAAGGACTTACGGGAAATAAGTTTGATGCAGCCTTTGTTCTAACAAATGGCGATAAAACAAACACGGAATCTAATTTTGCAAGTAGCCCAAGTGCACATTTTATACCGGAAAATATTCTGTTTGCCCATAATACAATAAAGAATTGTAAGTCTAACATAGAGGTAGGTTATAAGTACACTAAGAATCCGAAGAATGATACTATCGTATATAATACTATCATAGGTTCAACTCCTTTTATGATAGTCTATAATAATGGGAAAGATTCTGTAAGCTATTACTCGGAAAAAGTAGGAGGAGCTGCATCATCATTCGTTATTCATGACAATGTGCTACAAGGTACAACAGATGAAATAAGGACTGTAACACATAATAATAGTAATAGAAATGATAGCATATTCAATCTCAGCGGACAAAAAATTACTGATTTAAAAAATTCGTCAGACGGCGTATACATTGTGAACAGAAGGATTAAAATAATAAAACATTAAAATCAATACAAAGAATATGAAACAAGCAATTATCTCTTTTATTTTAGAATTAGTGATTTTGGCTCCTTTACAGTTGCAGGCTCAGCAAAAGACAATAACAAATCGTTATGCCATGAAAATGCAACAAACTGCAAATGGAAAGTATGAACTACAGCAAGAAGATAAGTATCGTAAGAATCATATCGACATAAGCATGCCTGACGTTCTTGAGCCTTATACTCCTAAGTATGTGAAATTAAACAGTAAAATGTACAAGGGTGTAGCCACCCAGGATATAGTCTTTAAAAAGTATAAAGACTATGAGTTGAAGATTACAGTTGATAAAGCTGTTAGCGATAAGCCTACACCGTTTATGATTTATATTCACGGAGGAGGTTGGGCTCGTGGCGATAACAGCTCATCGAAAGTTATCTCACAATATTTGGCTAAGCAGCATGGCATTACAGGCTTTCGTATTGAATATACATTAGCGCCACAATCAGGAGCTTCAGTACAGGTAAGTATTTCGGATGTGATGGATGCATTAAAGTATATACAAGACCATGCAAGGGAGCTTAATGTTAATCCCAATATTTATGGATTCCTTGGTACTTCAGCAGGTGCACACTTAGCTGCTGTGGGTGCCATGAAGTCAAAGGCTAAATTATTTATTGGCTATTCTGGTATATATGATCTGGAAAAGGCTGCTATAACATCAAAAACTCATGATCCACAGAGAATCAAATATTTTAAAGGAGAGCTCTTCAATGCTTCACCTATCAACATGATACCAAAGAAAAATATTCCGGCATGCATGCTTGTTTGCGGTACTGCAGATGTAACTGTGGAATGTGAGCAAAGCAAAATGTTCGCAGATGCTTTGAAACAAAAAGGAGGCAAAGTAGAACTTGATGTATACGAGCATTATGATCATAATTTGAGTTCAAGGACTTCCGATAAGATGGAGGATATCTTGTTTAAGAGCGTTGATTTTGTTGACCAGTATCTAAAATAAATGGAAAATTATGAAGCGCAGATTAAAACATATAGTCTTCTTTATAGTAATTGTCTTACATCCGGCTTTAGCATCAGTTGCCGGGGAACCAGATGGTTACCTGATAGCCGATGGTAATACAGCGGGTACTATGCAACTGATTGCTAATAGGGGCTATGCTTTAGATTCTCCCGATCAGTCTATAAGACATGCAAATAAGCCCTTTCAGCATGTTCAGCAAATATGGGACGCAGATCTGAAGAAATACGTCTTTCAGTTTTTTATACACGCTAAACTGGATGATGACCGCGGACTTGTTAATATTACAGACCGGCAGCGTAATGAGTTGAAAACTTGGGCTAAATCGCCAGCATTTATGGTCGGACAGGAAGGTGATATAATGGTCATAAAATGGAAATTCAAGCTACCAGAAGGAATGCTCACAACAAAGAAATTTTGTCACGTGCATCAATTAAAGGCCCTCGATAATAAAGAAAGTACAGCAGATGTTGGAATGCCTATTATAACTTTCACTTGTTGTACTGTTGGCAGTGGCAATAAACAAGAGTTTCAGGTTCGTTGGCAAGATCGCAACAATAATTACAAAACATTCTATTTAGCAAGACTTGATTTGTCTCAGTTCTTGGGTGTGTGGGTCGAAGCTGAAGAACGAATAAAGTGTGGTGCCAATGGTAGCTACTCGTTAGCGTTGAGGAATTTAAAAACTGGTAATGTTATGCTTGATATGCCTGAGCAGAACCTTGATATGTGGCGGACAGATTGTGCAGGTGTTAGGCCTAAATGGGGTATTTACCGAAATATTGGCGAAAACAGAAGTATGGAAAATAGCCTTCGTGACGAGGAATTACGTTTCGCAGATTTCTATGTTGGGAAAACCGTTTCGACAAAAGTAAACACATTAGAATCGGTTAGAAATGATAGTGATGCAATTTATACAGTATCAGGAGAATCGGTTTTAAAGCAGCAAGAAGGTCAAGTGTATATTTCTCAAGGGCAAAAAAAGCTTTCACTAAAATAGTTTTTATTTTGAATAGCTAAAGGATGTCAAGTTGAGGAACTTGGCATCTTTTTGTCGTTTTATAGCATTAACCTTATTGCCACTAAAATTCAGCTGCACGTCGTTACACAATTTTACATCAAAGTATATTCCACCCATTCCACCCTACAGATAAATCATTATATATCAACCAGTTGTAAAGTCAAACATGGCACCAGACATCTCACCCACATTGCACCCACATCTCACCTGAAAAACAAAGCCTTTTTTCTATGTATTATTCTATCTATCAATTACTTACAGCGCAGAATATGCCTTGTCGGGGCTATTTCTCACATTCCTCCATCACACGTTTTTGGTTGACCGTGAGCTGCTCTGCTTTACGGCCAACAGATGGCAAGCCCTGCTTTGGGTTTGCAAAAGTGGCCTTTTTACAACGCGAAACAGGCCTTTTCGCGTTGTAAAAAGGCCTGTTTTGAGAAGCGGGAAGACGTAGCTTGCAAGCTACGCTACACTCGCTTGCCGCTAAGAAGGTATACAAGATACTTAAATGCTGAGTAGCGGAGTGGCCCGACGGTACGTAACAATTTCGTTGCCGTCATATTCTTGCTTATCCGCCAGGCGGATGTCTGCCGGCAAGGCTGGTGCCTGCGTACCGCCTGCCATCACGATAGGTGCTGTCTCTACGCGTATTTCGTCCCACATATCAGCCTCCATAAAGCTGCTAAGCGTCTTTGCGCCACCCTCTACGATGAGCGATTGCTTGCCCTCGGCATAGAGATGCGACAGTACATCCGATATGGTGTCAGGATGGCGGAGCACCAGCCGTTCCGGACTATTGCCTGGCCAACAGCGTGTGGTGAGCTGCGGATGATCGCGATCGTCAGTCACCCGGCCCACCAAGATGGCATCATTCTCTGCCCGAAGTTTATGAGAGAGCATCTGCGTGAAGACATTCGAGAACATATAAGGCTCTCCCTGATTGTCTATCAGGCCGTTAAGGCTCTGCGCCCACTTCAAGATGATGTACGGACGATGCTTCTCGTTGAAGGTCATAAAGCGCTTGTTCAGTTCAATACACTCGTTCTCCAACACGCCCACAGTCACTTCTATGCCGGCATCACGCAACTTCCGTACCCCCCGGCCATGTACTTTGGCAAAAGGATCGAGGCTTCCACACACTACACGGCGCACGCCTTTGCGCACTATCAGGTCGGCACAGGGCGGCGTCTTGCCGTAATGTGAGCAAGGCTCCAGGCTCACGTAGACCGTTGAATGGGGCAAGAGCCCTTCGTCTTCGGCCCGCACAGAGGCAAAGGCATTCACTTCGGCATGGCCCTCGCCATATTTGGCATGATAACCCTCGCCTATGATGATGCCCTGCTGGCTCACTATCACGGCACCCACCATGGGGTTGGGCCGTGCGTTCTTCATGCCGTTGACCGCCAGTTGCAGGCAGCGGCGCATGTAAAATTCATCTATCTGTCTTTGGTTCATACTCATATTTTTCTTATCTTTGCATTATGACATTTCGCGAAATATGGCAAACGCTCACGCCGATGTACGACGATGCCGAGGCCAAGGCCATTGTCCGGACCGTGCTCGAAGACAAGTGGGGATTCACGCTCACCGATATTTACAGTGGCAAAGTTACTCAATTATCTGAAGAAAACCAGTCTTTGCTGGACAAAATAACCCACAGGCTGCGTCAAGGCGAGCCGGTGCAGTATGTATTGGGCACAGCACTGTTCGGCGGAAGGCACTTCCACGTAGAGCCGGGGGTGCTCATTCCGCGGCCCGAAACCTACACGCTGTGCCAGTGGGTGAGCCGGTTTCTGCAGGCCACCGCAAACACATCGGGGCAGGGCAAGCGGCTGCTCGACGTGTGCACCGGCTCGGGCTGCATAGCCATCACGCTGGCTCTGGACAACAATCTGTCACGCGCTATGGGTTCAGACATCTCAGAACGGGCTCTGACCGTGGCCCGAAGAAACGCTGATGAGCTGCACGCGAAGGTGACATTCAGGCAGGCCGATGCGCTGAATGCCGCGTCACTGGCACGGCAAGAAGAGGGCGCATGGGATGTGATAGTGAGCAATCCGCCCTATATATGTCTGAAGGAGCAAAGCGAGATGATGCCTAACGTGCTGCAATATGAGCCACACGAGGCACTGTTTGTGCCAGACAATGACCCTCTGCGCTTCTATCGGGCCATCAGCAACTACGCTTTCAAAGCCCTGAGCCCAGGCGGTGCGCTCTTCTTTGAGACCAACCCGCTCTACATAACCGATGTGGCCCACATGCTAAACGAGATGGGCTTCAGCACGATAGAGCTGAAAGAAGACGATTACGGAAAGACAAGATTTACCAAAGCCATACGACCATGATTTTCAAACAACCGATGAACGAGGAGAAAGCCCTGCAAAAGTTGGCAGCCATGTGCGCCAAGGCTGAGCACTGCACAGGCGAGGCGCTCGACAAGATGCGCAAGTGGGGACTTGACGAGGAGGCCCAAGAGCGCGTCATCAACAAGCTACACGCCCTGAAATATATCGATGACGAACGCTATACGCGCTCCTTTGTGCACGACAAAATAGAATATAACCACTGGGGACGACGCAAAATAGAGCAGGCGCTGTGGCTGAAGCATGTAGACAGCAGCGTTTATGCGCCCGTGCTCGATGAGGTGAGCGACGATGACTATCTGGCCATTCTTCGCCCTTTGGTGAAGAAGAAGATGCAAGAAGTGAAGGCCAACAGCGACTATGAGCGCGCCATGAAAACCATCAAGTATGCCATGTCGCGTGGGTTTACCATCGACCTCATACGCAAATGCGTAGACCAGGCAGACGAGATAGATGATGCGCTATAGCCTTTTGGGCCGTCTTCTAGACGCCATATATCCTCGTCAGTGCCCTATCTGCGGGCAAAGACTCTATCCGTCAGAGGGCCCGCTGTGCTGTACGTGCAACCTTCATCTGCCCAGAACGCATTTTGCCCGACAGCCTTACGACAACATCATGGCCCAACTGTTTTGGGGCAGGATACCCATAGAGCGCGCCGCAGCCCTCTTCTACTATCATGCGCACGCCAAATCGTGCAACACCATCTATCAGATGAAGTATGGCGGACGTGAGGATTTGGCCATCGCCATGGGTCGGATGATGGCAAAAGAGTTCGATGAAATGGGCTTTTTTGAGGGAATAACCTCTATTTTGCCCATTCCGCTGGCATGGTCGAGGCAAATCAGGCGCACCTACAACCAGAGCGAGCGCATAGCCCGAGGCATACAAGAGGTAACACATCTGCCCATACTGAGAGATGCAGTGAAACGCAAGACATTCAGAAGCAGCCAGACAGACAAAAACTTCTGGCAGCGCACCAGCAACGTAAAAGGGGCGTTCAGCCTGCAAGACGCCCGAAAGCTAAGCCATCAGCACATTCTGATCATAGACGATGTGGTGACCACGGGAGCCACCATCACAGCCTGCGCGACAGAACTGCTCAAGGCCGAAGACGTAAAAATAAGTGTTGCCTCATTGGGCTTTACCGAAAGATAATGGCACGAAAACACTTCTATTATTTTGTATTTCGGCTGAAATACATTAACTTTGCCAACAAAATACAATATTTAAAGACATATCATACATGGAAAATCTGAAGAAAGTTTTTGCAGGCATGTTGCTTGATATAAAGGCCATCAAGCTGCAACCCAACGAGCCTTTCACTTGGGCAAGCGGGTGGAAGTCGCCTTTCTACTGCGATAACAGAAAGACATTGTCTTACCATAACGTGCGTTCCTTCGTAAAGCTGGAGCTCACCCACGCCGTGATGGAGAACTTCTCCGAGGCTGAGGCGGTGGCCGGAGTGGCCACGGGAGCCATCGCGCAAGGTGCTTTGGTGGCCGACGAGCTGGCCTTGCCTTACGCTTACGTGCGACCCAAGCCCAAGGACCATGGCATGAAGAACCAGATAGAAGGTCAGCTGCCAGAAGGCGCAAAGGTGGTTGTGGTGGAAGACCTTATCTCTACCGGAGGCTCATCGCTGAAGGCAGTGGCTGCATTGCGCGAGGCTGGCTTCAACGTCATAGGCATGGTGGCCAGCTACACCTACGGATTTCCCATCGCAGAGCAGGCCTTCAAGGATGCCAACGTGAAGCTCGTCACGCTCACCAACTATGAGAACGTGGTAGAAAAAGCGCTTGAGACAGGATATATCAACCAAGACGACGTGGCCATGCTGCACGAGTGGCGCCGCGACCCCGCTAACTGGAAGAAGTAAAGATGGACAAGATAGAAAGCAGCATAAAGACTATACCCCACTCGCAGCAAAGCGTTTACAACCTGCTGAGCGACCTGTCAAACGTAGAACGGGTCAAAGACCGCCTGCCGGAAGATAAGTTGCAGGAGCTCACTTTCGACCGCGACTCCATCAGCATCAGCGTCAATCCCGTGGGAAAGGTGGCTATGCGCATCATAGAACGCGAGGAGCCTAAGACCATCAAGTTTGAGAGCGCCGACTCGCCCGTGGCCTTTAACTTCTGGATTCAGCTGTTGCCCATCACGGAAAACAGTTGTAAGATGCGCCTGACCATCAAGGCCGACGTGCCCTTCTTCCTGCAGTCGATGATCAAGAAGCCGCTTCAAGAGAACATAGAGAAAATAGCTGACGCACTGGCCATCATACCCTACGCCGACTAAAACAGGCTGACCGAGGCTCGCGACGGGCCTTGCAGGCCAGTGAGGGCGTAGCTGCGCCACGACAACAACCTAATTTCAGACACTTATGGCAAATAAACTTTGGGAAAAAGATTTTGAGATTAACAGCCGGATAGAACGCTTCACGGTGGGAAGGGACACGGAGATGGACCTCTACCTGGCACCTTTCGACGTACTGGGCAGCATGGCCCACATCACTATGCTGGCATCCATAGGGTTACTGAAAGACGATGAGCTGAAGCCGCTCTTGGCCGAGCTGAAGAATATCTACAAGCTCTGCCAGGAGGGAAAGTTCGTCATCGAAGATGGCGTAGAAGACGTTCACTCACAAGTGGAGCTCATGCTGACACGCAAATTGGGCGACATCGGCAAGAAGATACACAGTGGCAGAAGCCGCAACGACCAAGTGCTGGTAGACCTGAAGCTGTTCTGCCGGCATGAGATAAAGCGCGTAGTAGAGGCCGCCAAAGCTCTCTTCGACGAGCTGATAGCACGCAGCAATGAGTGCAAAGACGTGCTCATGCCCGGCTATACGCATCTGCAGATAGCCATGCCCTCGTCGTTCGGACTATGGTTTGGCGCTTATGCCGAGTCGATAGCAGACGATATGCTCTTTGTGCAGGCCGCTTACAGAATGGCCAACCGCAATCCGCTGGGCTCGGCGGCAGGCTATGGCTCGTCGTTCCCGCTCAACAGACAGCTCACCACCGACCTTTTGGGCTTCGACTCGATGAACTATAACGTTGTGTATGCACAGATGGGACGCGGCAAGATGGAGCGCAACGTGGCTTTTGCACTGGCTTCTCTGGCCGGAACAGTGGCTAAGATGGCCTTCGATGCATGCCTCTTCAACTGCCAGAACTTCGGGTTCATCAAGCTGCCCAAGGAATGTACCACGGGCTCGAGCATCATGCCGCACAAGAAAAACCCCGATGTGTTTGAACTGATAAGGGCCAAATGCAATAAGATACAGAGCTTGCCACAACAAATCATGCTCATTATCAACAACTTGCCCACAGGCTATTTCCGTGATCTTCAGATCATTAAAGAGGTCTTCCTGCCAGCTTTTGATGAGCTGATAGACTGTTTGGACATGGCCACATACATCATTGGCAAGATGGAAGTGAACAAGCACATACTCGAAAACAGCATGTACGACCCCATATTCAGCGTGGAAGAGGTCAACCGTCTGGCAGCTGCCGGTATGCCGTTCCGCGACGCTTACAAAAAGGTGGGGCTTGAGATAGAGGCCGGAACGTTCAAGGCCGACAAGCACATACATCACACTCATGAGGGCAGTATGGGCAACCTGTGCAATGACAAGATAGAGAAGATGATGCAAGACACGCTCGATGGCTTTCATTTTGAGCGCGCCGAAAACGCCGAAAAACAGCTCTTGAAATGAAGAAAACCTGCCTCCTTGCGCTCATGACGTTGCTTCTTGCGGCGTGCGGCGACAGTGGTTACGAGTATTCAAGCTACCATTGCAACCTCACGCTAGACAATTCTAAGCACAATGATGCCACATTGGCCAGCGCGATGAACGCTGCCTCGCCCGGCATATTCTGCACCATCAAGGTGATAACCAAGGGCGGTGCGATGCAATACTCGTTCGAGACAAATGCCAACCTGAAGTCTACCAGCCCCTTTAATGCCATAGACAACAGGCTGGAAAACCAGAAGCATGTGGGCATGAACAATGGGCTCATCGTGGGATTTGCCAGACTTACCGACATGACAACGGGCAATCCGGTGTTTTATGCCTATGACCTGATGTGCCCCAACTGCTTCGATTACACCGCCATACCCATGCACGGCTATCCGCTGAGCGTAAAAAGCAGCGGCATAGCCACCTGTCCTAACTGTAAAAGGCAATATGATCTGAACAACGGAGGCATCATATCGGCAGGCGACAAGGGTACGCCGTTGCAGCCCTACCGGGCCACCACAACAGGACCTTTCGGCATTCTGCACGTCTATTAAGCCCTGTCTGTGTCACCGACTTTTCGACTTGAATAGTTAAAAAAAAGGCAAATCATTTGCGATTTCGGATATTTAGCACTATCTTTGCAACCACAATTCTAACAAGCAACACTTACAATAGGCGGCAATAGCTCAGTTGGTAGAGCGCGACCTTGCCAAGGTCGAGGTCGCGGGTCCGAGTCCCGTTTGCCGCTCAAAGATGTTATCACAATGCCGCAATGGTGGAATTGGTAGACACGAGGGACTTAAAATCCCTTGGCCAGTAATGGCTGTGCGGGTTCGAGTCCCGCTCGCGGCACCCTTAAAACTTCTTACACATGAAGCAACTCACATGTTTCTTATTCCTTATTTTAGCACTTGCAGGGTGCGGAACAAGCAGTGGACGCTTCAAAATAGAAGGTCGTTTCCTTCATATCAATCAAGGTGAGCTCTACGTTTACAGCCTGGACGGAGGCATAGACGGCATAGACACCATCAAGATACAGGGTGGACGGTTTGCCTATGAAGTGCCCATGGAGCGCCAGTCGGTGCTTATGATTGTGTTTCCAAACTTTTCTGAGCAACCCATCTTCGCCGCTTCAGGCAAGAGCGTAGACATTAAGGCCGACGCATCACACCTGAAAGAGATGGAGGTAACGGGCACCGACGACAACAAACTGATGACGACGTTTCGCAAACAAACAGCAAATGCCTCACCACCAGAGCAGATACGATATGCCGAGATGTTCATTCACGACCACCCGGAGTCGCCCGTAGGCGTTTACTTAGTGCGCAAATACTTCTTGCAACAGCCCGTTGTCAACTATCCAAAGGCATCTGGCCTGCTTGCTCTGATGGCTGCCAAGCAGCCCGACAACAACTATCTGTCATGGCTCAGACGGCATGTAGACCCGCTCAAAGCAATGAGTCAGGGAGCCGCCATGCCCAACTTCAAGGGCACAGACGTATATGGCAAGCCTGTAAGAAGGGACGATTATGCCAAGGGAACCACCATCATAAGCACCTATGCCTCATGGGATTATCAAGGACAAGACGTGCAGCGGATGCTTAAGGATGCCCTCGGCCGCTCGCACGGAGCACTCAAGCTGCTCAGCATCTGCGCTGATGCCGACCCGAAACAATGCACCGAATACATGAAGAACAACGATATAACCTGGCAGAATGTGTGCGACGGCAACATGCTCGACGGCTCGCTCATGCGTGCCTTCTGCATTGGCAGCGTGCCTGAAGTGCTGATTTACAACAACGGAAGGCTCGCCCGGAAAATCAACAACCCCAACACCATCAGACAGGAAATAAACAAACTATATCCTTAACATGCTTGTCAAGACTTTTTGTGCGGCCATCAACGGACTTGAGGTAACCACCATCACAGTGGAGGTGAGCATAACCCGTGGCGTGCACTACCACCTTACAGGGCTTGGCGACGCGGCTGTGAGAGAGAGTCATGACCGCATTGCCGCCGCACTTCTCAACACTGGATATAAGTTTCCGGTGGCCGACATCACGGTAAACCTGGCACCTGCCGACCTCAGAAAGGAAGGTTCGAGCTTCGACTTGCCCCTGGCCATTGCCATACTGGCTGCCAATGAGAAGATGAACTGCGACAACCTGCAGCGCTACATGATGGTGGGCGAGCTGAGCCTCGACGGTTCCTTGCAGCCCATCAAGGGCGCCCTGCCCATCGCCATACGCGCCCGCGCCGAGCATTTCGACGGCCTCATCGTGCCTAAAGCCAACGAGCGGGAGGCCGCCGTGGTGGATACGCTGAAGGTATATGGCATGAACAACCTCGTAGAAGTGATTAGCTTCTTGAACGGAACAACCTCTTTTGAACCCTGCATAGTAGATACTCGCAAGGAATTCTACGAACATCAATACAACTTCGACCTTGATTTTGCCGACGTAAAAGGCCAAGAGAGTGTAAAAAGAGCCCTTGAGGTGGCGGCGGCAGGCGGACATAACCTCATCATGATAGGTCCGCCGGGCTCAGGAAAGAGCATGATGGCCAAGCGACTACCCTCTATTCTACCCCCTCTGACGCTCGCCGAGAGTCTGGAAACCACGCAGATACACTCCATAGCGGGCAAGCTGAACAACCACACGGGCCTTATCAGCCAGCGACCGTTCCGTGCTCCGCACCACACCATATCCGAAGTGGCCCTCGTAGGAGGCGGCCAGACACCCATGCCGGGCGAGATAAGCCTGGCGCATAATGGTGTTTTGTTTGCCGACGAGCTGCCCGAGTTCAACAAGCACACCCTAGAGGTGCTCAGACAGCCACTCGAAGACCGTCTCATCACCATCAGCCGGGCCCGCTACACCGTTACTTTTCCGTGCAGCTTTATGTTTGTCGCCAGCATGAACCCCTGCCCCTGCGGCTATTATGGTGACCCTAACCACCACTGTGTGTGTACTCCCGGGCAGATACAAAACTATATGAACAAGATAAGCGGGCCACTTCTAGACCGCATAGACATACAGTGCAGCATAACCCCCGTGCCCTTTCAGGCCATATCAAAGGCGGCGCCCGGCGAGCCGAGCAGCGCCATCAGGCAGCGCGTAATGGCCGCAAGAGCCATACAATCAGCTAGATACAAGAATTGCAAAGGCATACACTGCAACGCCCAAATGAGCGAGCGGCTCATTCACCAATACGCTCAACCCGACGACAACGGCCTGAGCATGCTGCGCAGTGCCATGGAGAAGCTGGGGCTGAGCGCACGTGCCTACAGCCGAATACTGAAGGTGGCACGCACCATAGCCGACCTGGCGGGAAGCGAGAACATACGCACCGAGCATCTGGCTGAAGCCATCAGCTACCGCGAACTAGACCGTGGCGACTGGGCAGAGCGGGGAATGTGATTGTATTAATTAATTGTTAATGGTTTTTTATGAATACAAAAGAACGCGATGCTAATATGGATATGATGCGGATTACCGCAATGATATTCGTAATGGTTTTTCACATTAATTATTACTCAATAGGATTGGAGGAAGGGACTGCTGCAGACTATTCCACCTATCAATTGCTTGGCTTTTCCCTTATGAAATGTGTTTCCATGGTATGTGTAAACATGTTTATCCTGATCTCAGGATGGTATAGCATAAAACCAACAGTTAGGGGGCTGATCAAGTTGACCTTCCAAATCTGGTTTTTCTCCATACCAACGTATTTATGTATAGTTTGTTTGTATGACGACACAGTCTTCTCACTGAACATCCTGCTACATTTGCTAATCTTTGGGGGCTATTGGTTCATACCGGCTTACCTGTTATTGTATATTTGCTCACCAATTCTTAATTCATTCGTTAGACATGCATCACAAAGAACTTATTTGTTTGTGCTATTGATGTATTGGTTGTTTATGTTTCTATATGGATGGATTGGACGTGAAACTTATTTTGACCACGGTTGTTCACCTTTAGTCTTTTTTGCATTATACCTTACTGCACGGTATTTAAAATTGTATCCAAATTGGTTATCTGGCATTGGGACCAAAAGATTAGTCTCATTCTATATATGTATTCTTCTAACCTCATCTTTATTATGTACTTTCATTACAATGAATTATGGATCGGAATTGGCCGAAATGTTGATGCAATATATTTCTCCTTTTAACGTCGGACTTTCCATTCTTTTGTTGCTTCTTTTTTCTAAAATCAAGATGCAAAATTCGTTAATAAACAAGATTGGCATTTCATGTTTTTCTGCATACCTGCTACATGCTTCACCCTTTTTCTATGAGAAAATATACTATCCATTAGGGTGCTATTCTTTCCATTTAGATTCTTTCTGGAAACAATTTTTATTTGTTGTAGGACTCATAACCGCGTTATTCTCTGTTTCTGTTTTATTAGACCAAATAAGGATCGTGTTATGGAGAAGGTGTGAGAGAATGTATTCGACAAAGAAGTGGGTTTCCCAAAAATGGGAATAACCACTCAGCATGGAGTAATACACAGTCACAAAAGATTCAATATGGCTGAAATTGACAAACGAAAAGCGGACCCTAAAATCCCCGACCGCATAGACATACAGTGCAGCATCACGCCCGTGCCCTTTCAGGCCATATCAAAAGCGGCGCCCGGCGAGCCGAGTAGTGCCATCAGGCAGCGCGTGATGGCCGCAAGAGCCATACAATCAGCTAGATACAAGAATTGCAAAGGCATACACTGCAACGCCCAAATGAGCGAGCGGCTCATTCACCAATACGCTCAACCCGACGACAACGGCTTGAGCATGCTGCGCAGTGCCATGGAGAAGCTGGGGCTGAGCGCACGTGCCTACAGCCGAATACTGAAGGTGGCACGCACCATAGCCGACCTGGCGGGAAGCGAGAACATACGCACCGAGCATCTGGCAGAGGCCATCAGCTACCGCGAACTAGACCGGGGCGACTGGGCAGAGCGGGGAAGCTAATCCGCATAAACGGTCACATAACAGGTTATAAGAGCTTAAAAGCCGGCATCAGCGCGTGATGCCGGCTTTTAATATACACCATTCTGTCAGGCAGACTGCCCATATCAAGCCTTTAGGGCAGAGGCAACAGCCCCTCCCAACGCACGTCCCACCCGGCGGGGAAACCCGGATTGGGCCGCTTGCTGCCGTCCCATCCGGCGCACATCATAGCCACTGCAGTGAGCAGTCCGCCATTGCCGGGCAGATAGACACGCAGTCGGCCGTCCTGATAGTTATGCCCATTGTTCAGATACGTATTCTTCTGCATAGGCATCACCAGCGCATCCACAGCCCGGTCTGGCCTATGCAGCCTGGCAGCCGTCATAGCTGTCATGGGGAAATCCCATCCCCACGAGGTGGGCCAGTTCCAGTTTTGCCATATCCAGTCGAGCGTCTTGCTCATCACCTTGTCGTTTATCAGGCTGTTATCTGGCAAAACGCCGAGCGCACCCAGCAGAGCCGGGTGATCGGAAGTGCATCTCACGTTGGTATAAGTATTGGTTGCGCTCTCGGCAGCCAGATAGAGCGAGTCGGCATTATAAGCCAGTGGCGACAACTGTCTCAGCACCTTATCCCACTGAGCGTTGCGCTTCAGCCCCCTGCGCAGCCGCCATTGCTGGGCTGTCTCAAGGGCATAATGCCAGTAAGACAGTTCAAAGGGCGGGTTGAAAGTGGTGTCGGCCGGCAACGTTTCCTGTGCCGGGATGCAGCCCTTCAGCACATACCGCTTGCGCTTGGCGTCATAAGTGGCAAACGAGGCCATGAACTGTGCCGTCTCATCTACTATCTTGGCATATTTGTTTATCACCTCCTTAGGCGTAGCCTTATGGCCTGTGGCAGAGCCATAGCCCGCGTTTTGTGCCTCAGCGCGAGCCGCCCGATAGAGCAGTTCGGCCAGATAGATGGGGTGCGGCTGCTGCCAGATGAGGTAAGAGCCTATGTTGGAGGGAGCCTCCTGCGCGCTGGGATCGGTCATCTTCATCCATCTCACGCCCTGATAGCCCTGCCGCCTGGCTATCTCACGGGCCATAGGCTCGGCCTTGAAGTACCATTGCAGCGAGCGGTCGAGCAGCTCAGGATGTCCCCAAAGGGCGAACTGTGCCTGGTGCCACCATATCATCTCAAGATGAAACTTGCCAAACCAGCTGTTGTAAGTGAGTCCCGTTTCCTGCGGAGGCGTGCTGCCTGCGTCGTTCACGGCCAGCAGATAGGCCGACAGAATGGCTCTCCGCTCTATCTCGCGTGCCCGTTTATCGGCCACATGCGAGAAGTCTACGATGCCGCCCTTCTGCCAATAGCCTTGCCAGTAGCGTGCCGAGGCCTGCTCGATGGCCCCGAACGAAGCATCGGCCGAAGTCGCACCAAGAGCCGAAGGAGATGTGACAGGCTTAGGAGAGAAGGCGCACACCAGACTGAAGTCGTGCGCCTGAGTGCTTATGCGCACCGTATTCTCACTACACGAGAAGCCGGCATCGGCACTGGCTTTCAGCCAAACGCCATAGCGAGTGGCGTCAATCTGGCGGGTGATGGTCGCCTCTCGTCCACTCACAACACTGAGTTGCGTGCTGTGTTTATCGTTGGCGAGCCAGTTGCAGGCATCGTCTGAGTGTCCGCCCGTGGGATAAGGAAAGCGCAAGGCCAGCCGTATGGGCCCGTCACTGTGTATGCTCACGGCCACACGGTCATGCTGTGGGTCGCACACCGTGCGCACATCATAGTGCCGTCCGGCATAATCAAAGCTGCTGCTCACGCAACCTGTCCACATATCCAGGGTCTGCGCCACATTGCTCACGCCCTGAATGCCATTGCCATCCAGGCCTGAGAAGTCGAAACCCAGCGCGCCCAAGTGAAGGCGGTGCGGGTTCTTGCGCAACCATTCTGACGCGTCATGCTGGCGGCCGGGCTTCTTAAACTGGGCCGAATAGAGTTCCTTGTGCCCCTTGCCAAAATCTTTTGCCACCAGGGCATCGGCAGGCTTATAGTTGCCGGTGTTGGCAAACGAGTGCCAGCCCCAATCGCTGAAGGTGCCCAAGGGCATGCCCTTGCTATACTGTTCGGGAAAGGTTTGCAGGCCGGTGGCATCCACCGTCATGGCGAAATGGCCGTTGCCTACCGTGAACGCCGACAGGGTGTCGACGCTTTCCACATGGGGATTGTTGCGCATCACCACCACATGGCGGTTGATGGCAGCACGTTGGGCCAGCCCACTCGTAGCAAGCAGAATGGCCAGAAATACTGATGCGAAGATTCTCTTCATGGTTTTTAGTAAATTGTTTTGTGTGCAAAAATACGAAAAAAAACGCTATTGCATGCCTCAAAAAGTGCATTTTCTTTGTACATATTGCCCTTTTGGCGTAACTTTGCAGGCGATTTCATATCACAACACACAAATGGCGAAAAAGCAAATACTCCTCATCAACGATATGGCGGGCTACGGAAAGGTGGCCACGGCAGCCATGCTGCCCATCTTGTCATATATGGGTTACCCCACTTACAACCTGCCCACGGCCCTCGTTTCCAACACCTTAGACTACGGAAAGTTCAACATTCTGGAGACAACAGACTACATACAAGGCGTTTTCCCCATCTGGAAGGAACTGGGATTTCATTATGATGCCATCTCTACGGGCTTCATAGCCAGCGAGCGACAGGCTGGCATCATATCA
>Ga0256406_1001706_pt1 | contig 34362 bp, 41 predicted proteins | sample RumenRJG_03DNA_FD_185986 | JGI IMG/M metagenome (GOLD analysis project Ga0256406, IMG submission 185986) | Bovine rumen microbial communities from Lethbridge, Alberta, Canada - RJG_03 | ecosystem: Host-associated > Mammals > Digestive system > Stomach > Rumen | place: Canada: Alberta | collected...
TGCTATTTCAGTTTTCATATATACCTCCTTTTCAAACCTGAGAAGACAACCGTCTCATAATTATTATCGTCAGGTTTTGTGTTGGAAGTATATTGGAATTGCGAACAAACATCAAAATGTTGATGATAATTTTTTGTTCACGATAATATAAAAAATCATAAACTTATGATTTTTTATAGAACCCACACTCATATCCATCAGCCCGTAGGAGCAACCCTGGAATCCACGGAGGCGTTCTTCCCATCTGGTCGCAGACTGACTGCAGGGATACATCCCGGCTGGCTTCGATGATCAGTTCATCATGTACATGACCGCAGATAAAGCAGTGGGACAGCGTCTGCATGGCATATGCGAGGATGTCCCTGCTCACTGCCTGGACGATGTTTTCCACGAATTTCGGACCGTAACTTTCGATCCGGCTCCATTTCTTCTGTGCGTCAACACCCATATAGGTGACGCTTTCCCCTCCAAACTTATTTACTCCGATACGGGGCTTAACGTAGGAAAGACGCCGGCCGGAAGGCAGCGTGATGAACAGCATCCCGCTTCGGACGGTGAACTGAATACTTCCGACCTTCTGTTGGGCTTTCTGACGGATGGCAGCCTTAACGGCATTGTCCACCTTCCACCAGTATGTCGTAATGTTCGGATTGGACTCGCGCCACATATTTACAAGTGGCTGAAGTTCCTCTTCGGACAGGCCCATGTCCAGGGCACCCATCGCTTTCAAAGCGCCGACGGAGCCTCCGTAACCTAAAGCCAGCTCGGCAATTTTGCCTTTCTGCCGGAGATGGGCGTTCTGGCCGTGCTTCTCAACCGGGACATGGAACATTTGGCTTGCGGAAGCGCAGTAGATGTCACCGCCTGTGCGGAAGACTTCGGCACGCCATTTTTCTCCGGCAAGGTGTGACAGCACCCTGGCTTCGATGGCACTGAAGTCGCTCACGATGAATTTGTATCCAGGACGCGGTACAAAGGCGGTGCGGATCAGTTCAGAAAGAACCCCCGGAATGGAATCGTACAGCATATCCAGCATTTCGTAGTCTCCGGCTTTCACCAGATCCCGGGCCTGCTCCAGATCCTCCATATGGTTCTGGGGCAGATTCTGCAACTGGATCAGCCTGCCGGCCCATCGCCCGGAACGATTGGCTCCATAGAACTGGAACATCCCGTGGCAGCGGCCGTCAGCGCAGACAGCATTACGCATGGCTTCATATTTGCGGACACTGCTCTTGGCAAGCTGAAGCCGGAGAGACAGCACTTCCGCAAGGGCATCGGGGGCAGTCTTTATCATGGCGGCGACTTCTTTCTTACCCAGGCTGTCTGTTTCCATGCCGTTCTCTGCAAGATATTCCTTCATCTGTACGACAGAGTTCGGGTTTTCAAGCCCGGTCTTTTCCTGCATTTTTGCGGTCAGGCTGTCCTTTGAGAGGGCATCGATCCGCAGGGCTTCCGACACCATGTCCTGGTCGATCATGATACCCCGGTCGTTGATTTCCTGGTCGAGGTGGTATTCATCCCAGACGAAGTCCGGGACAGGATAGTTGCGGAGTCGTTCCTGTATTTGCATTTCGACCTGCACGTCGCGCTCATTATACTTTTTGAAAAGTTCCCACTTGTCAGGTGCATGTTCCGGCAGGTTCCAGGTGCGTCCGCCATTTGCTTTGGTCTGCTTGCAAGGGGTGCAGAAGAAGCGGATCAGCTCCTTGCCTTCCTTCATTTTCTGCTCCTCGAATCCGAGGGCGGCTCCGGCTTTTTCCAGGGACAGGGGAAGCCCGTTGTATGCCGCCCACACCATAGTGCATCTCCATGACGAAGGATCGAGGTAGGCATGGGCCGGATCTTCATCGGTACTATAGCTGCGGAAGTATCCGGGATAGTTCCTTCTCAGCCATATAGAGAGACACACCCGCTCGAATGCGGCGTTATAGGCCCACTTGGTGACGGTATCATCCGGGAGAGCAGCCACGATTTCTTCCGGGACAGTTTCTCCACAGGCAAGATCATACACAATAATCGGTCCGCAGTTTACGGAAACTCCGAACAGCAGGATGTCAAAATCCGGGCTCTCAGCATATTTATAGGCACCGCACCTGGCGATGTCGACGCTTGATTTCGTCTCAAGGTCTAAAGACAAACTTCTGATTTCCATATCAGTTCCTTTCAAAAAGGCGGCGGGTGCTACTCCACCTGCCGCCGTTCTCTGTGATTATTCAGTTTCCTTTTTCGGATGCCGTTTCTCCCAGGCACTTTTAATCTTCCCGCCGACAAAAAGAACGAGATGGCCCACGGCGGTGCCCCCGACAGTTCCGATCAGGCCGGCAAAGCCGCATACTATAATCAGATCAGCCAAATGGCTTAGTGTCATTGTCGTTTCCATTCTCTTTTTTCTCCTTCATTCTTGACCTGTTTTCTGCCCATTCCTTCAGACTGGGAAAGAGATAAAACAGAGCCCTTTTCATTACGCCGAAGAACCACTTCCAGACGCCGACCAGGCACATAAGCCAGAAAGCCAGGCAGATTCCATTCAGTGTTCCTCGTACCATTGAATCCATAAACTTTTCAATCATTTCTGCTGTCATTGTCATTCACCTCGTTTCCGAAGGTCGGCAGACAGGATGCCTGCCGACCGGATTGTCTCTTAACCCAGGAAGTCCTCATCGTCGTCATCGTCCAAGTCAGCGAAGTCATCCTCGGCGCGGCTGTGTCCGCCGAGCGGAGTACCGTCCGCCAGCTTCTGGATGTTGTTCAGCCCGCAGGCAATCCCGCGGTTGCCGTTGCTGTTGAAGGCGTAGAAGTTGATGGACGCCCTGCCGATGATTCCGGAGTACAGTTCGCTGCTCTCCAGGATCGGGTTGCGGTCGGCGTCGACCACTCCCGGCTTTGTGGTGCTGTTGGCATTCACGAACCAGGAATCCTTGTATGCCTCGTCACCCTCGCGGTCCTTGTCGCCGTCGCGCAGCGGGATCTTAAGGTCTTTTAGGGCGGGGACGGATTTGCTGGAACCCTTCAGCTTGCTCTGGCCTTCCTCGTAAGCCGCCTGGATGGCCGCGCGGATCTTCGCCACGGTCACAGTATCAGACTTCGGGATGATCAGGCTGACGGAATATTTCGGTGTGCCGCCGCCCAGCGGGACTTTCGGCTCATTGACGTTCAGATAGGACATAATGGTGTGCTTGCCGGTGATAACCTTCGTAGGATTTTTTACTGCGTTACTCATAATCTGATTCCTCCATAAAATCGTTTGCCGCTGCGTTGAACTCCGGACGTTTGTCTGTATCTGGAGCCAGAACGGGTTTCCCCTGGGGCTTCACAACCAAGCCCTGCAGCAGTTCCTCAAATCTCTTTTTACCTAACTGTCTGGTCATGGCTGTGATGCCCAGCAGCTTCTTTTCATAAGGATCGTATCCGGCATCCGATACGACCTGTGCGACCACCGCCTCGTCTGTGTACCTGCGGTTGCTCCGTCCTTCGACCAGCTTGAACCCCGGGTACCTGACTCCGGAGAGCGCCTGGTTCAACGCATAGGCTTTGACATCCTCAGCCCAGGAAACCAGTGTGTCTATCTGCGGCAGGATCGCCGCGATCTCGGCTTCGTCCAGGGTAGGCGCTTCAGCGAAGTCATACTTTGCCAGTTCCATAGCGTACTCAGCCCGTTTCCGGCAGTTTGCCTTCACCTTGCAGAACTGGCAGTGATCTCCGGCATTGAATTCACCTTCGCCTTCGTAGGCAAGTTTTGCGACCGGGACCAGGACTTCATCCGCCCATTTCAGAAGGTCTTCCTTCGTAAGTTCCCAGGTGTCCACGTTTTCCCGTCTCGGCTGATATATGGAAAGCCGGATGCGCCGGATGTCGTAAAGGTCGCCGAAGGTGTCGACCGCGCCCAGGGCGTAGCACTTCAGCTGGCTGTTGTCAGCGGCTTCGACCAGAACGCCCACACCGAATTTGAAATCGATGATGTGCAGCAGGTCATCCGCCACGATAACAGCGTCCCCGGTTCCGAAACCGTGCTCGACCCATTTGGAGAAGTCCAGGGTCTGCTCCACACAGACCAGCGGGTCTTTGCACAGCTTCTTCGCCTCCGCCACCTGTTCCATGACGAAGGAGCAGTACCCTTCAGCGGCTTCCTGCATCTCTGCGTCATAGTAGGTCAGATCCTCGGTGGGATCTCTGCACGGCCTTCCCAGGGCCTTCTCCAGGAGATACTGGCAGAGTTCGTGTGCGTCCGTACCCTGCTGTGCATAGGGGCTTCCCCGGTCTTCCTCCTGGGCGCACAGCTTTGCGCTCGGAGGGCAGGCAAGCCACCTGTGGCTGGCGGATGCGGAGAGGTATGCATGTTTAGGCATTGTCAATCACCTCCGCCTCTGCCACAACCGCGGCGAGTTCATCCTGGTCCGTGATCTCGGAAAGCTGCCTTACGCCGTGGGCGGTCAGGATCGCCTTCACTTCGGCTCGGTAACCCGTCCTGGACTTCTCAGCGAGGATGCCCCTGACTTCCTCAAGCGTCCACACCTTTGCGGGTGCTTCCTCTTCGGCAGCCTGGATAGCTTCCTCTTTCGGAACGTCCTGTTTCTTTGCCGAGGCCTCGGAGCCTTCCAGCACCGCCGCGATTTCCGCGATGTCAGCTGACAGCTTCCTCAGCCCGTCAATGAGAACCATCATTTCCTTCTTTTTCATTGAGGTTTGCCTCCTTTCTTTTGTTCTCGGTTTCCTACGCCCAGAAGCAGGTCAGTTTTACAGTGCGATTTTCAAATTTTTTCTGACAGCTCCTTTGCGTTCACCTTCCTACGCCCAAAAGTCATACGGTTTTACAGTCTGCAAGCAAAAAAACTGCCGGGTCGTTTTCCTTCTTAAAAAAGGAAGCGATCCGGCTTTTTTCATTTTCCACTGTAAAAACGGCGTTGTTCTGGGCGTAGGAAGGCAGAACGATGAAAGGGGGCTTTCCTATGGGCAGCAGGGATTCACCGATTGTATATGTCTGTTCCCCGTATTCCGGGGAGGTGAAGAAGAATACGGAGATGGCAAAGCGGTACTGCCGGTATGCACTTGGCAGGGGAGTCATCCCGCTCGCCCCGCATCTGTACCTTCCGGCATTTATATCGGAGGAAACGGAGCGGGAACTGGCGATCGACATCGACCTTACGCTCCTGGAGATGTGCCGGGAACTGTGGGTGTTCGGGGATACGGTCAGCAGTGGGATGCAAAGGGAAATAGAGCGCGCCGGGGAGCTTGGTATCCCGGTGAAATACATCAGGGAGGATTTTCATGTACGCGATAAATGAAGAAATGAAGATGATCAACGGCGAGGTGGTGGAAACCTTCGAACGTGAAATAACGGAGGGGAAAACCATCCTCCGGGCGGAAGCCGGTACCACGGGATACAAAGGCGGGGAAAGGCGCTCTGGAAGCCGCACCTATCTCTGCATTAACTGTCTCCGCGGAGATTTCCATTTCAGTGAGGTCACAGACAGCGACGGCACAGCGGTCGGTGCGGTGATTGCATGCTGCGGTGATGAGGGGCTGAACGCCCTGCTGAAGGCGCTGGAGTTTGCGGCACAGGCCATGAACGACCAAAGGTGTGAAGTGGATGACTGAGGAGGGATTCAGATGAAAGCAATCGAAACGGAATACAAGGGGTATCGGTTCCGCTCTCGGCTGGAGGCAAGGTGGGCTGTGTTCTTTGATGCCTGCAGGGTGCGCTGGGAATATGAGCCGGAGGGTTTCGTGCTCGACAACGGGCAGTATTATCTTCCGGACTTCCTGCTCCATGATGTGGACGGACGGGTCGGCGGTGACCTTTATGTGGAGGTCAAGGGAAAGATGACGCCGGAAGATGCGGAGAAGATCTACGGCTTCAGCGGACTTAAGGAAGTGAGGGGGATGTTGGAAACAAAGACCCCGCTCCTCGTCGTCGCCGGGATACCTGACGGCAGCTGCATCGGTGACATTGAAGAGTTCTGCCACGAGTGGGGGTATTACGGTTTCCCGGAAATGGATGACGGTCCGTTCCCTTTCAACTTTGAAACCATCGACGGGGACTACTTCGTGGCCCATCCCGGCATCAATAAAAACGGCCGGTTTGAGCTGTTCGGCGATGACTGCAGCTATACATTCGACAGGGATGATGCAGCTACCCTGGAGGCATTCCGGCTTGCCCGTCAGGCGAGATTTGAACATGGGGAGGTACCGGGGATCAGACGGAGGCGCTTATGAAACTGATCATATATTCTGCGGATGTTACGGGGGTGCAGGACAACTGCACCTATCCGCACAGGCATGAAATCTCTGATGCTTCTGCGATGAAGAAGGCCGTGCGGAAAGACCATGTCTGCGCTGAATACAGGAACTGCTACCGGGGGAAGGAAAACTACATTACCTCGAACTGCGTGGTGATGGATGTGGATAATGACCACACAGAAAATCCGGCTGAGTGGATCACGCCGGAAACCCTGGCTGAAGAATATGCGGATATTCGGTTCGCTATCTGTTTCAGCAGGAGCCATATGAAGCAGAAAGGCCAGTACGGTCCGAGGCCCCGGTACCATATTTATTTTGAGATCGATCCGGTAACAGACCATGAAGAGTACAGCAGCATCAAGGAAGCCCTTTATGCCATGTACCCCTTTTACGATGACAACGCCCTGGACGCCGGACGCTTCATATACGGAAGCAATCCCGGGGAAGTTATCTGGCATGACGGCGGCAGGACAATTCTGTCCGTCCTGGATGCGGATTCCATCGAACCGCTGATCCCGGAGGGCAGCAGGAATAAATCGATGTACCAGTGGGCAGTATGCCACCTGAAACGTGAGGGGAATACAGAAGATTCCGAGAAGGCGTTTTACAGGGAAGCAGAAAAGTGCACACCCCCACTGGCTGAAAAAGAGCTGCAGACGATCTGGCGGAGCGCCACACGGTTTTATGAGAAGAAGGTCAAAACGGACCCTTCTTACGTGGATCCGCAGGAGTTTAAAACAGGCATCCCTTCCAAATGGGAAGAACCGATTCCCTTCGGGAAGTATGTGATCGCACCTTTCCCAGCGGACGCTCTGCCGGATGATATCGCCGATTATGTTAAGGCGGTGGCTGAAAGTACTCAGACCCCGGTGGACATGGCGGGGACAGCTGCGCTTGCGGCAGTCGCCGTCTGCTGCCAGGGGAAATACAAGATCCGCGGGAAGGCGGACTGGGTTGAACCGCTGAACGGGTATTTCATTGTGATCAATCCGCCGTCAGAGAGAAAGTCCGCAGTGGAACACAGCATCGTTAAACCCCTCGATGTTTATGAGGAGCAGTATAACATCCGGAACGCCGGGGCTGTTGAAGCCAGCAAGATGAGGAAACGCATCCTGGAGAAAAGGCAGAAAGCTGTCGAGGAAAAGGTTTCCAAAGGAAATGCGGACATGGAGGAACTGGACAGGATCGCACAGGAGGCGGCTGATTTTGAGGAAGTGCGTCCGCTGCAGCTTTATGTGGATGACATCACAACCGAAAAACTTGTCTCCGTCATGTCTGCGAATAAGGGACGAGCCGCACTTGTATCAAGTGAGGGCGGCATCTTCGATACCCTCGCCGGGATCTATACGAAGAACGTGAACATTGACGTCATGCTGAAAGGCTATTCAGGCGATCCGATCAGGGTCGACCGCATTGGCCGGGAAAGCGAGAACATCATGGACCCGGCACTGACGATCCTGCTGATGGCGCAGCCGAATGTGCTGTCTGAGGTCATGCGGAATACGACGTTCAGGGGCAGGGGTCTTACGGCAAGATTTCTGTACAGCATGCCCGCGTCATTTGTCGGGACACGTGATTTCCGGAGCAAGCCGGTATCTGATGAATGCTACCGGAGGTATGAACAGAAGATCGTCAACCTCCTGGAGGATGAATACACACGTACTGCGGAGATGATCACACTCTCAGATGAGGCGATTGAACTGCTGGCTGCCTTTGCGTCTGAACTTGAACCGAGGCTTGCCGGGGATCTTGCCGAGATGTCCGACTGGGCAGGAAAGCTGGTAGGCAATGTGCTGCGGATGGCGGGCCTTCTGTGCCGGGCAGGTGTCTTCCGGAGCCACGATTTTATGGATGACGCTGACCCTTTGGTGGTGGACGGGCAGACGATGGGGAACGCCATAAGGCTTGGAAAGTATTACCTCAACCATGCCCAGGCGATCTATTCCGTCCTGCCTGAGAACGCCATGTACAAAAAGGCATCCCGGATTCTCCAGATGATAACCGACAACAGCATGGAGGCATTCAACCGGCGGACGGCGATGCGGCTGTGCCGGACGTTCAGGACCACTGCGGAGATACAGCCTGTCCTGGATTTCCTGGAGGACTACGGATATATCGTGCAGGTTCCCCAGAAGTATGCGGGGAGTGGGAGGCCGCCACAGCCGAAGTACGTGGTGAACCCGCTGACGCATAAGATGATTTGTCCTTCTGTCACGCCAATGTCACAGGAGTCCGAACAAAACGGGGACAGCTGAAATGCCGATAAACACTGGGGTTTCGACTTTTGTCCTTTTTGTCCGAAATCCCTATAAAAGGCAAAAAGAAGATTTTATTTATTTATATGTGTTTTCCGTATATAAACTTTTTTCTCACGCCTATAGGGACAAAAAGGACAATGGGACAAAAGTCCGAAAAAGCCCATGTTTACTGGTGGTTTCAATGTCACGGTGATTAAATGGCGGTTTCGGACAAAAGTGGACAAAAGTCATGGAGGTTACCCAATGAGGGAAAAACAGATTGAATCGAAACTTACGGCTGCGGTAAGGACAGCGGGCGGCATCTGCCCGAAACTGGTATCTCCCGGGATGGACGGGATGCCGGACCGCATGGTGCTCCTGCCGGGATGCCGGATCGGGTTTGTCGAGGTCAAGGCTCCGGGTAAAGAGCCGCGGCCTCTTCAGACGAACAGACACAGGATGCTGCGAAAGCTGGGATTCCCGGTCTTCATCCTGGACGATCCGGATCAGATCCCCGGGATCATTGATGAGGTGGGGGCATGGCGCATGGAGGGAACTGAGTGAATGATGAAAACTATCAAAAACTGGCAAACGCCATTATCCTGCAGGCGGTGAAGGATTTCAGGCCGGCATACCGGAGACTGAAGCGGTTCCCGAACGACCGTGCCGCCCAGACCACGGTCAGGGAGATTACGAAGTTCTTCTGTTCGGATTACTTCTCCGTCCTCACAGACCTTGACGGTCCGGCTCTGCTTCAGAAGATCATGCGGGAGATGGATGAGAAAGGAATCAAATGACAATGAAACGACAGGATCTGCATGAATACCAGAATTACTGCGTCCGCTTCCTGACGGAGCACCCGGAAGCAATGCTGATACTTGAGATGGGTCTTGGAAAAAGCTGCATCTCCCTTACCGCCATCCTTGACCTGATGTTCGACAGTTTCGAGGTGTCGAAGGTACTGGTAATCGCTCCTCTTCGTGTCGCCAGGACGGTGTGGCCGGAGGAACGTGACACCTGGGAGCACGCCCGCTTCCTGCGGATGTCCGTGATGGTGGGGAGTGCAAAGCAGCGGGAAGCTGCTCTCCACACACCCGCCGATGTGTATGTCATTAACCGGGAGAACGTGAAGTGGCTTACGGATTACCTGGAGAAGCATCATATCCCCTGGCCGTTTGATATGGTGGTGATCGATGAACTGTCTTCCTTCAAGAACCATAACAGCCAGCGGTGGAAAGCCCTGCGGAAGGTGCGGCCTAAGATCCGACGCATGGTCGGGCTGACCGGAACACCGGCATCCAACGGGCTGCTTGACCTCTGGGCTGAGACTTACCTCATTGACAACGGACAGCGGCTCGGACGCTTCATCGGAAGGTACCGTGACGCCTACTTCAAGGCAGCGGGGATGAACCCGTACACAGGTGTCGTGTATAACTACGTGCCGCTGCCGGGAGCGGAGGAGAAAATCTACAGCCGGATTTCTGATATCTCCGTTTCCATGAAAGCCCTGGACTACCTGGACATGCCGGAGTTCATCCCCGTCATCCACCGGGTGGACATGGAGCCGGATGAGCGGACACTGTACGAGGAGATGAAGAAGGAACTGCTGGTCAGTGTGGACGGTGAGGAAATCGACGCCGCCAACGCCGCGGTCCTTTCCGGGAAACTCCTGCAGATGGCGAACGGCGCTATATACACCGATGACCGGGACGTCATCCCGATCCACAGCCAGAAGCTGCTGATGCTGGAAGACCTCATCGAGCAGGCGAACGGCCAGAACGTGCTTGTGGCGTACTGGTATCAGCATGACCACAGCCGCATCATGGAGTACCTGGCGGCAAAGGGATACACACCCAGGGACATCAAAACGGATGCTGACATTGCCGACTGGAACGCCGGGAGGATACAGGTCGGGCTTATTTCTCCGGCAAGCGCGGGTCACGGACTGAACATCCAGAGGGGCGGACACATCCTGATCTGGTTCTCCATGATCTGGTCACTTGAAATGTATCAGCAGACCAACGCCCGCCTGTGGCGGCAGGGTCAGAAAGAAGTGGTGACTGCCCATCACATCGTCTGCCGGGATACCGTTGACGAGGATGTCCTGAAAGCACTGGAGCATAAGGACACCACGCAGCAGAATCTCATAGCGGCGGTAAAGGCGCACCTGGCAATCTGAGTCAATCTTAATGGCAATCCGGGAAATACCATTACATTTTCGGAGGTAAAAGCCATGAGCATTATGTGGAAGTATCTGGACAAGCGGTCTGCCACCATCGCGGCGATTAAGGACTACGAGAGCATGCAGTTCATCATTAAGCACACCGATGACGAGATCCGTGCCGAGCGTGACAAGATGTCCGCTGTCCGCAGCCCCGGCTGGGATGGGATGCCGCACGCCCACAACCCGAACTCCCAGGAGGAACGCATCCTGAACGGCATCGAGGAGATTGACATCCTGAAGGAGCGTTACCGGCAGGCCATGGAATACATGGACTGGTTCAAGCCCGCCTGGGATCAGCTGACGGAGGATGAGAAGTACGTCCTTGAAACCTTCTATGGTGATGCGAACAGCTACGGCTCCAATGCCGTCTATTACATCGCCGAGTATTTCAAGATCGAGCAGACATCTGCCTATAAGCGGAAGAACCGCGCCCTTGACCGTTTGACCGTGCTGCTGTTCGGAAGGCAGTAATGTCCAAAATCGCGTGAGAAGCATATTGCGGAAACTGATATGCTTATATCATGAAAAACCGCGCGGAGCCCCGGAGGAATCAACCTTCCGGGGCTTTCGCCATGAAAGGACGGAAAATATGAGAATTCTTACATGTGAACAGGTTTCAGACGGGCATCCCGACAAGATCTGTGACCAGATCGCAGATGCCGTTGTCACCGACTGCCTGCGGCACGACCCGGCATCCCGTGTCGCTATCGAATGCCTTCTGAAGAACGACCAGCTGATCATCGCGGGGGAACTGACCAGCACCCATGAGCCGGACTACCGGAAACTGGTATATGAGGTCTTTGAGCGCATCGGACGTGAGCGCCTGGGCTATCCCGCCGACCTTGATATCGGAATCCTGGTGAAAAAGCAGTCCCCTGACATCGCGCTTGGTGTGGATAAGGGAGGAGCCGGCGACCAGGGCATCATGTACGGCTATGCCACCAATGAGACCCCGGAGCTGCTGCCGATTCCCTTTGTGGTGGCGACAAAGTTCCTGCAAATACTTAAAAACCATCCGAGCAGGATGTTCCGTGCTGATGCCAAGGCACAGGTCTCCTATGATTACGATACGGGCCGGATCACGGTATTCCTCTGCAGCGTACAGCACAGCCCGGATGTTGAGGTATCGGATTTCCGCCATATCGTGGAAAGCGCGATGGTACTGGCGGCTTCCGAGTACGCACTGAATACGGATTTTGAAAAGCTGATCAATCCGACCGGCAGATTTGTCATAGGCGGCAGCTTCGCCGACTGCGGCGTGACGGGCAGGAAGCTGGCATGTGATACCTACGGCGGCATCGGCAGAATCGGCGGAGGCGCCCTTTCCGGGAAGGACCCCACCAAAGTCGACCGCTCCGGCGCATATATGGCACGGAAGATCGCAAGGGACATCGTGCTTTCCGGGTATGCCGACAAATGCGAGATACAGATCGCGTATGCCATAGGAATGACAGACCCCGTATCCGTGAACATCGACTGCTTTGGTACGGAGAGCCAGAATCCCCGCATGATTGAGCAGTTTGTAAAGGACAGCTACGACCTGACCCCGAGGGCGATGTGTGAGAGCCTTTCCCTGCGGGAGGTGGATTACAACCAGGTCAGCAGCTACGGCCACTTCGGGAAGCCAGGCCTTCCCTGGGAGCGGTAATGCCTGTGAAACCAAGGGTGCCATGTAAGCACCTCGGATGCGCCGCCCTTGTTCCGAGCGGGACAAAGTACTGCGACCTTCACAGGCCGATGCACCCGGAGGAGGTGCGGTCAGCGCACAGCCGCGGTTACGGTGCGGCCTGGCAGAAGGCAAGCCGAGCCTTCCTTAAAGCACACCCGCTGTGCGAGGAGTGCATGAAGAACGGACGGTACGTGAAGGCAGCGGTTGTCGACCACATCGTACCGCACCGCGGCGATGAAAAACTTTTCTGGGACAGAAGCAACTGGCGTCCGCTTTGCAAACGGTGCCATGACAGGAAGACCCGCCTGCAGGACGAGACGCCGACCTACCACTACTGACCCGGGGGCCGGGGTGCAATCTCTATAGGGCAGGCCCCCACAGACCGCCGCCCCCTCTCGCGTTAAAAACCGCGAAATTCGCAGCCCGGGGGTCTGAGGGAGCCGGGGCGGCAGCGCGAAATGGACCCGGAAAGCGCAGAAACACAAGGAAAACAGCCGTTTTTCCGCAAAAAATCAGTGAGCCAAAAGGCAGTGATGGAGTGATTTCCACCGTTGCCTTTTTTGATGGAGTTTCGTGCCAGCGCAAAAGCGGCACAGACGTTTCGTGCCAGGGAGGAAGCTATGGAATTTGAAGATCCGGATATGAGCGAGTTTATCGCCGGGTGCGCGAAACAGTTTTGCCCCTGGTGCGGTTCTCCTGTCGTGATGAACCGTGTCGGCAGACGGAAGAAGTTCTGCTCAGACAAGTGCCGGTGGGCATTCTGGAAGTTCGAGACCCGGCACAAGGACTTGAAATTAGAAATGGAGGCAAGGCTGAATGAAAACCGCACAGCTGAAGGTGCTGCCGGTCACCGTACTGAAACCGGCTGAGTATAACCCGCGCAAAAAGCTAAAGCCGGGTGACAGGGAATACGAGAAGATCAAAAACAGCATCGAGGAGTTCGGCTTTGCCGACCCGCTGGTAGTGAACGCTGACATGACGATCATCGGCGGGCATCAGCGTCTGACGGTGGCGATGGACCTCGGCTTTACCGAGGTTCCCTGCGCTGTGGTCGATGTCGACAAGACCCGGGAGAAGGCACTCAACATCGCGCTGAACAAGATCACAGGCGCGTGGGATGAGAACCTCCTGGCTGACCTTCTGAAGGACATCCAGGACTCCGACTTCGACCTTGGCAAGACTGGCTTTGACCCGCCTGAGATCGAGACGCTCTTTAACAAAGTCCACTCCAAGGATGTGCAGGAAGATGACTTTGACGTGGAGGCGGAGCTGCAGAATCCCGTGTTCTCCAAGCCGGGAGACCTTTGGTGCCTCGGAAAGCACCGGGTCATCTGCGGGGACTCCACAGGCGAGGAAGTATACACACGCCTGATGGACGGGCAGAGGGCAAATCTCGTGCTGACCGATCCACCGTACAACGTGGACGTGGAAGAAACCGCCGGGAAGATCATGAACGACAACATGGCGGATGAAGATTTTTACAACTTCCTCCTGTCCGCATACCGCTGTATGCACGCCAACCTGGCTGACGATGGCAGCATCTATGTGTGGCACGCCGACACCGAGGGGCTGAATTTCCGGAAGGCATTTAAGGACGCGGGATTCTATCTTTCCGGGTGCTGCATCTGGAAAAAGAACGCGCTCGTTCTTGGCAGGTCGCCGTACCAGTGGATTCATGAACCCTGCCTGTTCGGCTGGAAGCAGGCCGGGAAGCACCAGTGGTATTCCGACCGCAAGCAGGTGACGGTCTGGGAGTATGACAAGCCGCGCTCCTCCAAGGATCATCCGACGATGAAGCCGGTGGCACTCATGAGCTACCCGATCCGGAACAGCAGCATGACGAACGGCATCGTGCTCGACCCGTTCCTCGGCAGCGGTTCCACCCTGATCGCCTGCTGTGAGACAGACCGTGTGTGCCGGGGCATTGAACTGGACCCGAAATTCGTGGACGTGATCGTGAAGCGGTTCCGGTCCTGGTGCGGTGAGCATGGGGTCTCCGAAGATGTGTATGTGCTCCGTGACGGGCAGAAACTCACATTCGATGAAGTATGTGCGGGATTGGAGGACACTGAAAATGAATAAGGATACGCTGGCCCTCGGTTCCCTGTTTTCGGGTTCTGGGGGTTTTGAATTGGCGGGCATCCTTTCAGGGATACAGCCCGTGTGGAATTCGGAAATTGAGCCGTTTGCGGTTCGGGTGACGACAAAGCGCCTGCCGGAGGTACAGCACTTCGGGGATGTATCAAAGCTGTCCGGGGCGGAACTGCCGCCGGTGGACATCATCACCTTCGGAAGCCCCTGCCAGGATATGTCGGTGGCGGGACGCAGGGCCGGACTTGACGGCGAGCGGAGCGGACTGTTCCACCAGGCAATCCGCATCATTAAGGAAATGAGGGAGAAAACCAATGGAGAGAAACCGAGATACTGTGTCTGGGAGAACGTCCCGGGCGCTTTCAGCAGTAACGGCGGAGCGGACTTCAAATCAGTCCTCGAAGCGGTCATCGGCGTCAAAGAACCGTCCACCGAGGTGCCTGCGCCTGGTAAAAACGGATGGCCCTACGCAGACGTATACCTGGGAGACGGATGGAGCGTGGCTTACCGGCTTCTCGACGCTCAGTTCTGGGGCGTTCCCCAGCGCCGCGCAAGAATCTTTCTTGTCGCAGATTTTGGAGGAGAACGTGCCGGAGACATACTATTTAAGTCCGAAGGCCTGTCAAGGTATTCTGCGGAGGGCTTCGAAGCGTGGAAAACAGCTGCCCGTAATTCTGAAGGCGGCACTGGAACGGCAGGCAGCATCTGCCTGAACGACCAGGGCGGTGAGCGGATGGATGTGTCTGAGGACGTGTCCGGGACGCTCCGTGCGCAGGATCACGGGCATCCTCCCGTGGTGATGGCGGCGGGTTTTTGCACCGAACATTCGGCAAAATCCCGCTCCATAGGATATGAGGATGAGACATCTCCCACCCTCCGGGCGGGTGTGGTTCCCGCCGCGATTGCCCTTGAGCACCATCCGGCGGACTGCCGTATCAGGATCGATGAGGGTGATGCCATCCAGACGCTGACGAGCCGGATGGGAACAGGCGGGAACAATGTGCCTCTCATCATGACTCCGGACGGTCCGCTCGTCCCGTACACACTGAAAATCCGCTGCGGAAAGGAAGGCGGCGGAAAGGGCGCTCTGGTGCAGGAGGACAAATCCGCCACTCTTGCTACCAGCAACGATCAGACACTGTTCGCGCCTTCCGCTTTCGGCATCAGTTCTGACCAGAGCCACGCCATGCTCTCCGGCAATCCCCATGCCGGGATCTATGAGGCGAAGACTTCCCGGACACTCGACCTGAACGGCGGGCATCCCGGTTGCAACCAGGGCGGTATCGCGGTGGTGGAGAAGGCTTATCCCCTGGAGGGAAACGGGCAGCGGCCGAGCCATCAGGGAGACGGATGGAATGAATCAGACGCGATGTACACCCTCAATGCCACAGAGCATCATGGGGTGGCAGCTCCCGTTTACCACGGCACAAAGAATTCCCATCTCACGCATTTCACTGACGAACCCGCGCTCGACACCCTGGTGGCCACTGAATATAAGGAGCCGCCCGTGGTGAGCGCCGATCCCTACTACATTGTACGCAGGCTGACACCAACCGAATGCGCGAGGCTCCAGGGCTTCCCGGACTGGTGGTGCAGCGGACTTGAAACCGCGGAACCTTCCGAGGAGGACATTGCTTTCTGGGCGGATGTATTTGAGACACACAGGCAGGTGGTCACCCACGCGAAGAAGCCGAAGACCCGGAACCAGATCGTGAAATGGCTGAAAGATCCGCATCTGGATTCTTCCGAATACAAGGTGTGGGGCAACGGAGTGGCGCTCCCGTGCGTATGGTTCGTGCTTTCGGGTATCGTGTATTATGACCAGTTCCGGGGATGAAACCTTGTCGGTATTTCCTTCGGATATTAAGCAGAAATGAGTTGCTTTATCTTCCGCGGCGAGTGATTAATACACTACGCCGCGGGACGGCAGAAAAGAAAAACGGAGGTACATACCATGAGGATCAGTTACAACGTAACAGGAAACGACAGGAAAGCCCTGGTGAAGGTCATTTCCCAGGCAACAGGCGAAAGGGCGGTCTACAAGTTCATGCCGACATGCGCTTACGAGATCGGATTTTTCACGGTCACAAAGGACGGCACCCTTGAGTTTGATGACTGCGCTGACAGCGAGGTGGCCGGGAAGGTTCTGGAGGCTCTTACTGCCGCCGGGTACGAAGGCATCGGGGAAACAGCCGCCGCGGAGCCGGAGGAAGCCGACACGGCGGAAGAACCCGAAGGGGTCAGCCTGACGGTGAAGCTGCCGATGGGCAGGCACACGGGGAACACCCTGCGGAACCTCGTAAACCTGGTCTACACGCGGGCAAGCCTTGTGAACAAGGCGCTCGGCACGGATTTCCGGGTGGATGAGGGACTTGCGGAAGCCCTGCAGGCAGCAGCCCTTTTTAAGGCAGAGGACTTCCTCAGAACAGTCGGAACCTACGAGGAGGAACACGGCAAAGCCATCAGCGGGCTGACCTTCACGCCGGAGGACATCACCTTCGCCTCCCTTCCGGAGACAGCGGAGCCGGAAGTTATGAGGGCCTTTACGGAACTTTGCGCCATGATGAACAAACAGGCGCTCACCCAGAAGCGCATCCAGGCAAAGGCGGTGAACGAGGAGAACGAGAAGTACGCCCTCCGGATCTGGCTTACCCGTCTCGGCATGAACGGCCCTGATCATAAGGAAACCCGGAAGGTGCTGATGCGGAATCTTTCCGGTCACTGCGCCTTCCGCACGGATGCCGAGAAGGAGCGCTGGACGCGCCGTCAGGCAGAGAAAAGGGAGGCTGCGAGACAGGCTTCATTATCTGAGGAACAGGCATAAAATACACAGTTTTCAGGCCGGATCTTTGTCAGAATTATGCCTGGAAACAGGGCAGAATTGACTTGCTATATAGTCCTTTCAGAGTGATTAATAACATACCGCAAGGGAAGAAAAACACACTTTGAAAGGAGCCAAAACCATGACAAACGCAACGGCAAAGCAGATCGAGAACATGAAGACGCAGACCTACGGAGTTGAGGTCGAGATGAACAGCATCACCCGCGAGAACGCGGCGAAGGCGGCAGCCGCCTACTTCGGAACCGGAAGGTACGAGTACACAGCCCGCCGCAACGGCTACGAAACCTGGAGCGCATGGGACGAGGCCGGAAGGGAATGGAAATTCCAGAAGGACGTCAGCATCGCGGGGCCGGACAGCGAAAAGTGCGAACTGGTAACGCCGGTCCTCCGGTACGCCGACATGGAATTCCTGCAGGGCCTCATCCGGGAACTGCGCCACGCGGGCGCGAAAAGCAGCCCGAGCAGAGGATGCGGGGTGCACATCCACATCGGAAGCGACGGCCACACGCCGCAGACCATCCGCAACCTGGTCAACCTGATGGCAAGCCATGAAGACCAGCTGACCAAGGCCATCGAGATCGGGGCTTACCGCCAGAGCCGGTACTGCCAGACGGTTGACCCGGATTTCCTGAAAAGGATCAACAGCCGGAAGCCGAAGACAAACGAAGCCCTCGCAAGGTGCTGGTACAACGGCCCCACGGAAACCGCCCACTACAGCCACACACGGTACCGGATGCTGAACCTGCACAGCTACTTCAACCGTTACCACACCATAGAGTTCCGGTGCTTCAACTTCGATGAGAAGACCGAAGAACGGCAGGGCGGCCTGCATGCCGGACAGCTGAAGGCGATGATCCAGCTCTGCATGGCGATGAGCCAGATGGCAAAACAGCTCCGGACGGCAAGCCCGAGAAAACAGCAGACCGAAAACGAAGCCTACGCCTTCCGGTGCTGGATGCTCCGCCTCGGATTCATCGGGGACGAATTCAAAACGGCAAGGGACTACTTCATGAGGAACTTCGAAGGCAACAGCGCCTGGAGGCACGCCGCCTGAAGGGAACACGGCACAAGACCGCACAGCTGAGGAAGGAGACAGCCTCCTCCTACCGAGAACCGCCGCGGAGCGGTCTTTCGGTGGTAGAAGGGTATCCCCTTCGAATAAACGAAAGGATGGTACAGAGAATGAAGTACTACTTAGCCTACGGAAGCAACCTGTCGGTGGCGCAGATGCTCCACAGATGCCCGTCAGCGGTCTACGTCGGATACTCCGACATTCCCGGTTACCGGCTCCTCTTTAAGGGAAGCCAGACAGGAAGCTACCTGACCATCGAACCGATGAAGAAACGGACGGTTCCGGTTCTGGTCTGGAAAGTGGACGATGAAGACGAAGCGGCACTCGACCTTTATGAAGGGTATCCCCGCTTCTACCGGAAGGAAACGATGAAGGTGATGCTGCGGAGCCTTGCGAACCCCCTGGTGGTGGATGAGGTGGAAGCATTCGTCTACATCATGGACGAGAGCCGGCCGCTCGGCAGGCCAAGCGAGAATTACTACATGGTCTGCCTGGAAGGGTATCTTCGGTTCGGTTTCAATACGAAGATCCTCGAACGGGCCTACCGGGAAAGCACTGGGAAGAAACACACGGGAGGTGACGGCAGATGATGTTTCCAAAGAGAGAAACGGTGAAGATGATCCGCAGAATGTACCCGAAAGGGACAAGGGTGGAACTGGTGGCCATGGATGACCCGCAGGCCCCGCCCATCGGAACAAGGGGAACGGTACTCGGTGTCGATGACACGGGAAGCCTTCTCATGCGTTGGGACAACGGCTCCGGGCTGAACGTGGTCTGGCAGCAGGATGCGGTGCGGAAGGTCGGTGATACGGATGACTGAGCGGATAAAGGAGCAGATCCTTGCGATCAGGGAAACCGGGGAAACGAACATGTTTGACGTCCCGGTGGTACAGCGGATGGCGTTCGACAGGAATTACTATGAACTGGTCGTTTTCCTTGAAGAGCATCCGAAGGAATACGTGCGGTTCATTCTCTACGGAGAGGAATAATAAGCACAAAATAATGTGAATATCTTTGTTCAGATTATGAAGCAGAATTGTCTTGGCTCCCGCGGAACATGACGGTAATATGCACATACCGAAAGGGAAAACAAAGCAAAAAACGGAGGGCAAGGACATGACAGAACTTCAGAACTTCATCGAGAACTACGGATTCGGGATCAGCGTAAAGGAACTGGCGCACAGGGCTTACCGCCACATGGAAAGCAAAGGTTACGAGGTCTGCATTGTCAACGACCGCTACCTTGAGGTCAACGGAACCACCTACCTTTTCAGCAAGAGCCGCAAGCACGGGCGCTGGATTGCAAAAGCATTTTAAGGAGGCAGGAGCATGACAACGGATGAACGCCTGAGAGCAGAATTTGGTTACCACGAGAAGCACGACCTGCCGAGCCGTTTCTGGGAGCCGGAGCCCCCGGAGGACTGGCAGAGGGATCTTACCCCGGAGGAGGAAGCCGAATTGGATGACCTTCCGTTCGAGTAAGATCTGCACAACATAATGTGAAAATCTTTGTTCAGATTATGAAGCAGATATGAGTTGCTATACTCCGCGCCTGACGGTAATATGCACATACCGAAAGGGAAAACAAAGCAAAACGGAGGACAAAGACATGACGATCAACGAAGGAATGAAAACCTACAGGCTGCCGAACCCCACCACCCCGGAAAACCTCGAATGCAGATGGAGCAAGGTCCTGAACTTTGGAGACAGGGTTCTCCTCGCGGGATACTACTACAACGGCAAGAACAAGTCCTGCTACTTCGGAGCGGTTTACGAACACCTCGATGATGACCTTTCCTGCGAAGGAACCATCGGGCTGAGAGCGGTCAGCGGGGTCGAGTTTGAGGATGACGGCCATGCGATGGCCTGGGCGATGCAGCAGTAAGAAACACACCGATCAGAATATCGGCGGGAACGGCCCGGAAAGGGCTGTTTCTCGTACACACGAAAAGACCGAAGGGTCTTATTTTTTTACCCAGAAGGAGGAAGCAATGGCTAAGAAGTTCCTGATAGACAGGACACAGCTTCCGTATGATGCTTTTGTCCCCGACCCGTCATGGCTGGGGCCGATTGACGAGGAAGGAGGTGAGCCTGATGGCGACGAGAGGAAGGAAGCCCACGCCGACAGCGATCAAGGAGCTGGAGGGCAATCCGGGCAAGAGAAAACTGAATGACAGGGAGCCGAAACCTGAGAAGAAGGCGCCTTCCTGCCCGAAATGGCTGGAGCCGGAGGCGAAGAAGGAATGGCGCAGGCTTGCGAAAAAGATGGAACTGATGGGGGTGCTGACGGAAGTTGACATGGCGGCTTTCGCGGGATACTGCCAGGCGTATGCCAGGTGGAAGGAAGCCGAGGAATTCATCACGCAGCACGGTACCATCGTGAAGACGCCGAGCGGATACTGGCAGCAGGTGCCGCAGGTGTCCATCGCGCAGACATATCTGAAAGTCATGAACCGTTTTGCGGAGCAGTTCGGCCTGACTCCGGCATCCCGCTCCCGCATCATTGCCGATATCTCCGGTGCGGACAGCGGCGATGAGCTGGAGGCACTTCTGGGAGGTGATAGCTGATGGCAAGGGAACCAAGGCCGGCAGGCTACCCGAAACTGAAGGACTACAAGCCTACTCCCTTCATGCTGCCCACATCCCGGTATGATAAGAAGAAGGCTGACCGGGCCGTAAGGTTCATTGAAAACCTGTCCCACACCAAAGGCAAATGGGACGGCAAGCCGTTCTGGCTGCTTCCCTGGCAGGAGCAGATCATCCGGGACATCTTCGGCATCGTGGACGGGGACGGCCACAGGCAGTTCCGAACCGCTTATATTGAGATCGGAAAGAAGAACGGGAAGTCCGAGCTGGCAGCCGCAGTGGCTCTGTACCTCCTGTATGCCGACAATGAGCCGTCTGCCGAGGTGTACGGCGCGGCGGCGGACCGGCAGCAGGCGTCCATCGTGTTTGATGTGGCAAAGCGGATGGTCGACCAGGCCCCCGCCCTGCGGAAGAGGTCAAAGATCGCAGCGGCAACCAAGCGGATCGTGAACTACACGAACGCCGGGTTTTACCAGGTGCTTTCGGCGGAGGTCGGGACGAAGCACGGGCTGAATGTGTCCGGGCTTGTCCTGGACGAAGTTCATGCCCAGCCTAACCGGAAGCTGTATGACGTGCTTACAAAAGGCAGCGGCGACGCCCGGGAGCAGCCGCTGTATTTCCTGATCACGACCGCAGGGACGGATAAGGAAAGCATCTGCTATGAACTGCACACGAAGGCCCTGGACATCATGGCGGGAAGGAAGGTCGACCATACCTTCTACCCCGTGGTCTACGGGCTGACGGATGACGATGACTGGACGGACGAGACAAACTGGTATAAGGCGAACCCCTCCCTGGGGCAGACCATACAGATCGACCGTGTGCGTGATGCCTTCCGGGAAGCGCAGGAAAACCCCGCCGAGGAGAATGTGTTCAAGCAGCTCCGTCTAAACATGTGGGTGTCCTCACTGACCCGGTTCATTCCGGAGCAGATATATGATCTCGGGAACATACCCATCGACATGGAATCCTTAAAGGGCCGTGACTGTTACGGAGGACTGGATCTTTCCAGCACCGGGGACATCACGGCTTTTGTGCTGATGTTCCCGCCAAGGAACGAGACAGAGAAATATATCATGCTGCCGTTTTTCTGGATACCGGAGGATACGATACCCCTCCGTGTCCGCAGGGCATCGGTGCCGTATGACGTATGGCATCAGCAGGGCTACATCAACGCGACCGAGGGGAACGTGATCCACTATGATTTCATTGAGAAGTTCATCGAAAAACTCGGTGAGCAGTATCACATCCTGGAAATTGCCTTTGACCGATGGGGAGCCGTGCAGATGGTGCAGAACCTTGAGGGCATGGGCTTTACGGTCGTTCCGTTCGGCCAGGGCTTCAAGGACATGAGCCCGCCCACGAAGGAGTTCTACAAACTTCTGATGGAGGGAAAGATCATCCACGGCGGCAATCCGGTCATGCGGTGGATGAGCGGCAACGTGGTGGTCGACAGGGATGCCGCGGAGAACATCAAGCCCACCAAGGCGAAATCCCCGGAAAAGATAGACGGCATTGTGGCGGCGATCATGGCGCTTGACCGCTGCATCCGGCATGAGGAGCACGGCAGCGTCTATGATGAGCGCGGCCTGATGGTGTTCTGACCAGAAGTGTCCAGAATCGCGAGAGATTGGACTTGCGGATTCTGTTATCCTTATATCGTGGAAAATTGTGAGGGCCGCCCGGGATGCCGGGAAGTCCTTTTTGACGTTACGGGAGAAAATGGCCTATGGGATTTTTTGAATGGCTGGGCATCAGCCCGAGGGATGCCCCTGATCTGCCGCGGGTGGAGGACAGCGTCCGGGACTCCGGGCAGACGTTCGTCTTCGGACGGGCGGACTCCGGCGAGCGTGTGGATGAAAAGAGCGCGATGCAGATTGCTACGGTCTATGCCTGCGTGAGGCTCCTGGCGGAAACGGTGGCGGCGCTTCCCCTCCATCTGTACCGCTTCACGGATGACTCGGAGAAGGGCAAGGAACGCGCGAAGGACCATCCGCTGTACAAGCTGCTTTACCGGCAGCCAAACCCGGAGATGACATCGTTCTCCTTCCGGGAAGTGATGATGACGCATCTACTGCTGTGGGGCAACTGCTACGCGCAGATTGTCCGGGACGGAAAGAACGGCATCCTGGGGCTGTACCCGCTGCTCCCGGAGAACGTTGAAGTCGACCGTGATGAGAAGGGACAGATCTATTACATCTACCACGCCTATACGGATGAAAAGCCGGGTGAGAACAACCGCGACATCTTTTTCCGCAGGGATGAGATATTCCATGTACCGGGTCTTGGCTTCAACGGGCTTGTGGGTTTTTCACCCATCGCCATGATGAAAAATGCCCTCGGAACAACGCTTGCCGTGGAGAAATACGGCAGCAGCTTCTTTCGGAACGGTGCGCAGCCGTCAGGCGTCCTGGAACATCCGGGGGTGCTGAAGAATCCGGAGAAGATACGGGAGAACTGGTCGGATGTGTATGGCGGGGCCAACAACGCCCACAAGGTGGCTGTCCTGGAAGAAGGGATGCAGTACAAAGCCATCTCCCTGCCTCCGGAGGACTCACAGTTCCTGTCAACCAGACAGTTCGGAGTGAACGAGATATGCCGGATCTTCCGGGTTCCCCCGCACATGGTGCAGGACCTTGAGCATGCCACGTTCAGCAACATCGAGCACCAGAGCATCGACTTCGTGGTACACACACTGACGCCCTGGCTTGTGCGGTTCGAGCAGGCAATCGTTAAGGACCTGCTGATGGAGGAAGAACAGGATACTTATTTTCCGAAGTTCAACGTGGACGGGTTGCTCCGCGGCGACTACCAGTCCCGCATGCAGGGGTACGCCACGGGAATCAGCAACGGATTCCTGTCCCCCAATGATATACACCGCCTGGAAAATATGGACCTGATCCCTGCGGAAAAAGGCGGCGATGACTACTACCTGAACGGGGGCTACGTGAAACTGGCCGATGCCGGGAAGCAGCAGGCCGCCGCGGCAAAACCAGAGCCGGAACCGGACACACAGGAGAACCCGGAGGAAAAGCCGGAGAACAGAAAGAGAGGTAAACGACAGTGAAGAAATTCTGGAACTGGATTCGGGACGACACGGGAGGCAGGGTCCTGCGCCTGGAAGGACCCATTGATTCGGAGTCCTTCTGGGGCGATGAGATCACGCCCGCGATGTTCCGTCAGGAACTTGAAGCGGAGGAAGGCGACCTGACCGTCTGGATCAACTCCCCGGGCGGGAACGTGTTCGCCGCCGCTGAGATATACACGATGCTGAAGGATTACAAGGGAGCCGTCACGGTGAAGATTGCGTCCATCGCGGCATCGGCAGCGTCCGTGGTGGCGATGGCGGGAAGCCGGGTGCTTATGTCCCCGACGGCCCTCCTGATGATCCATGACCCCTCCACCATCGCGATGGGTAACACCAAGGCGATGGAACAGGCCATCACCACGCTGAACGAGGTGAAGGAGTCCATCATTAACGCCTATGCCGCCAAAACGGGGCTCCGGCATAACAAGATCGCCGAGCTTATGAGCAACGAGACCTGGATGAACGCGAAGAAGGCTGTGGAGCTGGGCTTTGCGGACGAAGTCCTCTATGAGGACAAGGGAAAGGAACCGGAGCCGGAGGAAGGCGGAGACGCAGAGCCGAAAACTGCTGAACCGGTTCTTGAGGCACTCCTCTACCAGGGCAGGGTGACGGACATGGCAGTGCTGAATTCCCTTGGTGTGAAGGATACGGCGCCGGAGGAGAAGGAGCCTGACGTGCCGCGCATCGGCATGGACGGAAAGACGGAAACAGGGGCCATGCCCTACGAGATCTTAAAGAAACAGCTGGACTTCCTCAGATGAGGGTCCGGCTTTTTCTATGTTCAATTATGAAAGGATGGTAAATACCATGAGCAAGATTATCGAACTGAGGAATAAGAGAAACACCCTGTGGGAGCAGACGAAGGCATTCCTTGAGCAGCACAGGGATGAGAACGGCCTCGTGAAGGCGGAGGCTGTCGAGCAGTACAACAAGATGGCGGCTGACGTGAAAGCCCTGGGTGATGAGATCACCCGCTTGGAGGAACAGGCCGAGATGGACGCAAAGCTGTCCCAGCCGACCTCCACCCCGGTACATTCCGACCCGAAGGACGGCAAGAAGAAAAACGTCCGCGCGACCGCGACCGCTGAGTATTCCGAGGCGTTCTGGAACATGCTGCGCGGCCGCATTTCCAATGAGGCGCTGGAGGGCCTTTCCATCGGTGAGGATGAGAAGGGCGGCTATACCGTGCCGGATGAATTTGAGCGCAAGCTGGTCGAAGCCCTGGAGGAGAACAACATCTTCCGCGGCCTTGCCACTGTGATCCGTACTTCTTCCGGTACCCGCAAGATCCCGATTGCCGAGGACTCCGGCGAGGCGTCCTGGATCGATGAGGGCGAGGAGATCCCGGAAGCTGACGCGACCTTCGGCCAGACCACGCTTGCGGCCTACAAGATGGGAACCATGATCAAGATCAGCAACGAGCTGCTCCATGATTCCGCTTTCGACCTGGCATCCTATATCGCACGCCGCTTTGGTGTCCGCATGGGCAATGCCGAGGAGAAGGCGTTCATCCAGGGTGACGGACAGGGCAAGCCCCTCGGCCTCCTGGCTGAAACCGGCGGCGTTCCGGTCGGCGTGACTGCCGCTTCCGAGACCGCGGTGAAGTTTGACGAAATCTTTGACCTCTACTACTCGCTGAAGTCCCCGTACCGCAAGAAGGCGAAGTTCCTCTGCAACGAGGCGCTCCTGCTTCAGCTGATGAAGATCAAGGACAAGAACGACAACTACATCTGGAAGCCCTCCCTTGAGGTCGGCAAGCCGGATACCGTGCTGTCCCGCCCGATCATCACCAGTTCCTATATGCCCTCCATCACGGCGGGACAGAAGGCTCTGCTGTTCGGCGATTTCTCTTACTACTGGATCGCTGACCGCCAGAACCGCACCTTTAAGCGTCTGAATGAACTGTACGCCCGCACTGACCAGGTTGGTTTCATCAGCACACAGCGTGTTGACGGCAAGCTGATCCTGCCGGAGGCTATCCAGGCGCTGAAGATGAAGGGAACCGCTCCGGCGGCAACTGCGGAAGGCTGATAACGGGAGGTGACCGGTCATGGCATTGATTACGCTGGAAGAAGCCAAAGGGTACCTCCGGGTGGATACGGCGGATGAGGATGCCATGATCGACATCCTTTTATCTGCTGCAGAGCGGCTGTGTGCGGATGTGGCAAGGCTTAAGTTGGAGCAGTGGGAGGCAGTTAATTCCGATACGGAAGATGCCTCCCTTACGCCTATCCGGGAAACCATGAAGGTGGCGATACTCTATGCCCTCGGGTATCTTTTCGAGCACCGGGAGGAAGCGGATCATCATGAGCTGACTCTGACACTGCGGTCGATCCTCTTTGCCGTACGGGAAGGGGTGGTGTGATGAATATTGCAGGACTTCGGACCCGGATCACCATTCAGAAGAATGAGACCGTGACGGACAAGTACGGAAACCATAAATCTGTATGGACCGATTATTTCAAGTGCTGGGCCACGGCTGTGACCAGCGGTCTTTCCACGAAAGAGGAAGAAGCTGCCGGGCATATGGTGGAGGCGGATCGGGTGGATATGACCGTCAGGTATTCCTCTGAAACCGCTGCGGTGAATTCCAAGCAGTACCGTATTCTTCTGGGAGACCGGATCTATAACATCCTGTCGATTGACGAGATGGGGTTTAAGCATAACAGCCGGAAGATACACACCGAGCTTTCTGAGAGGTGAGCGCGATGGGAAAGAAGATACAGATCGATGAGCTGGCAGAAGCCGTAAATGAACAGCTCGAAGAGTATAGCAAGCTCTCCGCAGAAGTGGTGAAAACGGCAGTAACGAAAGCCGGAAATTCTGTGAAGAAGGGCATCGGGGAGAGTGCTCCGAGGCAGACAGGAAGGTATGCAAAAAGCTGGCGCACGAAGAAGACCAAAGAGACCTCTACAGAACTGGAGGTGACGGTGTATTCACCGACCCGGTATATGCTGGCACATCTCCTTGAGCACGGCCATGCGAAACGGAATGGTGGCCGGGTACGGGCGATCCCGCACATCGCACCAGCTGAGGAAGCTGCGGAAGAAGAGCTTCTTCGTGATATCGAAAGGGGCCTAAGAGATGGATGAAATAAATGAACTGCAGGACCTGTTGGACCTGCTTACAGAGATGGGGCTCCCTTTCGCATACGATCATTTCGCGGAGGGTGAGTCACCCAAACCTCCGTTTATTACCTATCTGATCCCGGGAAGTGATCACTTCTCTGCGGACGGGAAGGTTTATCTGAAGGTGGATGTCGTGCACATCGAGCTTTATACTGACGAGAAAAGTCCGGCCACGGAAACCATCGTCGAAGGTGTACTCGATGCCCACGACATTTTTTATGAGAAAACAGAAGTCTGGATCGAGAGCGAGAAGCTCTATGAAGTCCTGTACTCCTTTGAAAGGAAGGTAAGCTATGGCGAATAAGAAAAACAAGGTGAAGTACAACCTCAAAAATGTACACGCAGCGGTGCTGACCAAAGGCGATGACGGCACTTTTACGTATGCGACGCCGGTGGCGATCCCGGGCGCGGTGAGCCTTTCGCTCGATGCAGAGGGCGATTCTTCTCCGTTCTATGCAGACGGCATCGTGTACTTCAGAAGCACAGCGAACAACGGATATTCCGGCGACCTGGAGATTGCGCTGGTACCGGAGTGGTTCCGCACGGAGATTCTGCAGGAGGAGAAGGATTCCAACGGTGTACTGATCGAGCGCTCGGATGTCACGGAGTCGGTGTATTTTGCCCTGCTCTTTGAGTTTGACGGGGACATCAATGCAATCCGTCACGTGCTGTATAACTGCACGGCCTCCCGCCCGTCGATCGAATCCCAGACCAAGGAGTCCAGCATTGAGCCGGGAACGGAAACGCTGGCCCTGACTGCAGACCCGAGAGAGGATGGCCTTGTGAAATCCCGTACCGGAGATGATACCAGCACGGCCACTTATAACAACTGGTATAAGAATGTCTATGTTCCCTCGCCTGCACTTTCTGGTGGCAGCGGAACGAGCGGTTCCTGATAGGAGGTAGCGTATGCTTCAGAAGACAGTCAATATCTGCGGGAAAGAAGTAAACTTCCGGTCTTCGGCCTCTGTGCCGAGGCTGTACCGGGCTAAGTTTGGCAGAGATATTTTCAAAGACCTCTCAAAACTGGAGAAGGCATATAAGGATAAAGGCAGCGAGGAAGCCTCCGCGATGGAGATCGAGGATCTGGAGATCTTCGAGAACGTTGCTTATATCATGGCATTTCACGCTGACCCGTCCATTCCGAAGACCATCGACGAGTGGCTCGAGCAGTTCGACATGTTCTCAATTTATGAGGTGCTTCCGGAGATCTTAGAGCTCTGGGGAACCAATCTCATCACAGATGTCGAAGCTAAAAAAAACCTCAAAAAAGTAACCGGGAAATAACGACAGCACTGTTCCTCCTTCGGTGCTTGGAGGTCGGGTTATCCATTCCGGATCTCGACCTCCTTACTATCGGAATGGTACTGGATATCTGGACTGAAAAAGGAAATGACGATGCCGACTATGGTGCAACCGTGCGTGTGGCCGATCAGTCGGATTTCGATAAATTCTGATGGAGGTGTGTATGGAGATTATCTGTGATCAGTGTGGCGCGGTGATCGGGAAGCCGGATTGGGTAACGATCCGGGATGGCGAGCTGGAACACACCTATTTTGTATGCGATGACTGCGGGGCTGCCTATCAGTTTTCGGTGACGGATAAAAAACTCCGGCAGAATATCGAGAAATATAAAGAGATGGCGCAGCGCCTGAAGGAAAAGAAATGCAACGAGGCATTTCAAAGGCGGGTGCAGCGTCTGAAGGAAGACAACGTGAAGCGGAGCCGGGAGCTTAAGGAAAAGCATCCCCTGCCTCCGCTTTTTCTGACGGAATAAGGAAGGAAAGGAGGCGGCTAATCTATGGCGAATCGAATCAAGGGTCTGACCGTGGAGATCGATGGATCGACTACTGGTCTTGATAAAGCCCTTAAGAATGTCAATTCCACCATAAAGAATACCCAGACGCAGCTCAAGGATGTACAGCGCCTCCTGAAACTTGACCCCTCGAACACGGAGCTCCTTTCACAGAAGCAGCGGCTCTTAAAAGAAGCGATCGGCGCGACGAAGGATAAACTGGAATCCTTAAAGACTGCGCAGGAACAGGCAAAGCAGCAGCTTGAGAACGGGACACTCGGGCAGGATAAGTATGATGCCCTGCAGCGGGAGATTGAGGAGACCGAGCAAGCCCTGAAAAATCTGGAGTCCCAGGTTTCCACAACCTACTCGGCGCTGGAGAAGATTGATGAAACCGGGAAAAAGCTGCAGCAGGCTGGAGATAAGATCGCCGGAGTTGGAAAAACCCTCACAACCCATGTGACGGCACCGATTGTGGGCATCGGGGCAGCAGCTGTGAAAACGACAGCAGATTTTGATGCCCAGATGTCTAAGGTTCAGGCGATTTCCGGAGCAACCGGGAAGGATTTTGATGACCTCAGAGCCAAGGCCCGGGAGATGGGAGCCAAGACCAAGTTCTCAGCATCCGAGGCCGGGGAAGCCTTCGAGTACATGGCGATGGCCGGATGGAAAACCGGCGACATGCTGGATGGTGTCGAGGGCATCATGAATCTGGCGGCAGCTTCCGGTGAGGATCTGGGTACGACTTCGGATATCGTGACGGACGCACTCACTGCCTTCGGTCTGTCGGCAAAGGACTCCGGTCATTTCGCGGATATTCTTGCGGCAGCCAGCACGAACGCTAATACGAACGTATCTATGCTGGGTGAGTCCTTCAAATACGCGGCACCTGTGGCCGGAGCTCTTGGAATATCTGCTGAAGATACCTCTGTAGCTCTCGGTCTTATGGCAAATGCCGGTATCAAATCATCTCAAGCAGGTACATCCCTTCGCACAGGGCTCACCAACCTTGCAAAACCCACCAAACAGATGAAGGAATACATGGACCGCTATAATATCGCTCTTGTCGAGAACGATGACGGCTCCATCAACCTAAGGGAAACCATGATATCCCTTCGTGAAAAGATGGGAAATCTGTCCGAGTCTGAGCAGGCAGCTGCTGCGTCTGCAATCTTTGGGAAGAACTCGATGGCAGGTTGGCTCTCTATCGTCAACGCATCGGATGAGGACTTCAATAAGCTGACGGGTGCGATCGATAAATGTGACGGATCGGCTGAGAGCATGGCTGAGATCATGCAGGACAACCTTTCCGGACAGCTCACCATCCTGAAATCTCAGCTTGAGGAATTGGCGATTTCCTTTGGGGATCTACTCATGCCGATTATCCGGAAGGTGGTCGCAGCAGTACAGGCTTTTGTAGATAAGCTGAACGGAATGAGTGATGCACAGCGAGAGACCATTATCAAGGTGCTGGCGCTGGTGGCAGCGATTGGACCACTCTTACTGATACTCGGAAAGGTCATATCCACGGTGGGATCCGCCATGTCAGGCTTTGCCAGTCTTGGAAAAGGGATTATCTCTCTTGGAACAAAGATGCAGAGTCTGGGCGGGATCAGCGGTGTGCTGGGAAAAGCGATCGGTTTTCTGACGTCACCCATTGGGCTGGTCATTGCTGCGGTGGCCGTTCTGGTTGCGGCCTTTGTGCATCTTTGGCAGACAAATGAGGAGTTCCGAGAAAAGGTGACTGCGATCTGGGAAAAGATCAAGTCGGTCTTTTCCGGCTTTGTGGAGGGCATCAAGGAGCGCCTTGCTAATCTCGGCATCAGCTTTGAGGACATCACGGCTACGATCGGTAAGATCTGGGATGGATTTTGTAATCTGTTGGCTCCGGTTTTTATTGCCGTGTTTGAGATCATTGAAAACGTGCTGGAGACGGTACTCGGTGTGCTGACCGGTCTGTTCGATGTCTTTGCCGGGATTTTTACCGGGGATTGGGATATGGTCTGGACCGGGGTGAAGGAGATCTTCTCCTCCATATGGAACGGTATCAAAGGGATTTTCGAAGCAGTGCTGGGGGCCATCAAGGGCATTGCAGATACGATCCTCGGCTGGTTTGGCACAGACTGGGAAACCTTCTGGACTGGTATTAAGACCTTCTTCGTAAACCTGTGGAACGGGATCAAAACCTTCTTTACAAACACATGGAATGCGATCAAGACCTTTGTCACTACGGTGCTGACTGGCATCCGCGATTTCTTTGTGAATATCTGGAATGGGATTAAGACCACGGTTTCTACGGTGGTGACTGGCATCCAGACGACCGTGACCACGGTGTGGAATGCCATAAAAACATTCTTCACCACAATCCTGACTGGAATCAAAACCACCTTCGAGACTGTGTGGAATGCGATCAAAACCACAGTATCCACAGTAGTGAATGCCATCAAGACTACGGTGACAACGGTATGGACCGCGATCAAAACGACAGCGGAAACCATCTGGAATGCGATCAAAACTTTCTTTACCACGACCCTGAATGCAATCAAGACCACGTTCACCACGGTCTGGAATGCGGTGAAGACAGCGGTCACCACTGTATGGAACGGAATCAAAACCACGGCCACCACGGTGTGGAATGCGATCAAGACATTCTTCACCACGACCCTGAATGCGATCAAGACGACTTTCACCACGATCTGGAATGCGGTGAAGACGACGGTCACCACCGTATGGAATGGGATTAAAACAACAGCGACGACAGTGTGGAATGGCATCAAGACCTTCTTCAGTACGACGCTAAATTCCATCAAGACCACGTTCTCCAATATCTGGAACGGGATCAAGTCGACGGTGACGACCATCGGCACGGGGATCAAAACCTCTGTCACCACGAACTGGAATAACATCAAGAGCTCGCTTTCGACTACGATGACCAACATCAAAACGGCGGCCTCCAATGCGTGGACTGGAATGAAAACCAGCATCGGCAGTATTGTGGATGGGATCAAGACGAAGGTCTCCGGTGTGTTTGACGGTATTAAAACTGCGGCTTCTACAACCTGGAACAATATCAAGTCGGCCATGACCAGCCCGATTGAAACGGCGAAGACCACAATCAGTAATGCGATAGAGCGGATCAAGGGGCTCTTCAATTTCACGTGGAGCTTCCCGAAACCGAAGATGCCGCATTTCTCTTGGTACTGGCAGGATGTCGGTGGCATTCTGTCCATTCCGATGATTTCTGTGGACTGGTATAAGAAGGCCATGGATGCTGGTATGATTCTGAATTCCCCGACGATCTTTGGCATGATGAACGGGCAGCTTCTTGGGGCTGGAGAAGCAGGATCGGAGACAGTGGTCGGCACACACAGCCTGATGGACATGATCCGACAGGCAGTCGGAAGTGTCGAGCGGGCCATGAATATCTATTACGGCGGTGTGACGGTGAACGTTTACAGCCAGCCGGGACAGGATATCTCAGAGCTTGCTGACGAGATTGAGGAACGTATCAACATGAACGTCGCAAGAAGAGCGGCGGCATTTAGCTGAGGGAGGATGAGAGATGCACACCTTTATTTATAACGGGAAGAAGTCACAGGACTATAACCTCATCCTCTCCGGTGAGGATACCTGGAAAAAATCGATGCCGGATGTAGAGCGAAGACAGATACCAGGTCGAAATGGAGACCTCATCCTATCCAATCACCGATACAGCAATGTGGAGCTGACCTATCACGTCGGTATTAAACGGGACTTTGACCGGAACTTCACAGCCTTCATGAATTTTCTTCTGAGGGAGCCGGGATATCATAGGCTCGAGGATTCCTATCACCCGGATTATTACCGGATGGCAGTGCTGGATAAGGAGATCAGTCCGGAGCTGGGGTTCCAGAACTACAGTGGCTCTTTTGATCTGACCTTTTCCTGTATGCCGCAGCAGTATCTGAAATCCGGAGAGCGCCAGCAGGTGCTGACCGGCTCCGGTACTGTGTTTAATCCTACGATGTATGATGCAAAACCACTGCTCAGAATTTATGGGCAGGGGCGGCTTACAGTAGGAGACGAGCAGGTGACGGTGACAGAGAATGACTCCTACATTGATCTTGATTGTGAGTTGGAGGACGCCTTCCGTGACACCATTAACCTGAACGGCTGCATTGAACTATCGACCGGAGACTTTCCGGTATTGAAACCAGGCAGCACCAGCATTACTTTCGGGTCCGGCATCACGAAGGTAGAACTAATCCCAAGGTGGTGGTGTCTATGAAGCCGATTCTTTATCCTGCAGGTGAGACGGAGTTTCGGAATAACGGCCTTGGCAGGCTGTCAGAAGCGACGAAGTGTCTGGTGACGGAGGAGCGGAATGGTCAGTATGAGCTGGAAATGCAGTATCCGATCACCGGACGTCATTATAAAGAGATTTTGGAGGAACGGATCATCGCTGCCCGCCATGACGACAGCGATGACATCCAGCCTTTTCGTATTTATAAAATCACTCGTCCCATGAACGGGATCGTAACGGTATCCGCAAGGCATATCAGTTATCAGCTTTCAAAGGTAGCGGTGATGCCGTTTTCCGCAAATACCTGCGCGGAGGCACTTGCAGGGATGATCACAAACAGCGTGGGTGATTGCCCGTTTTCCATATGGACCGATAAGCTGCTGCAGGCGAATTTTACGGTGGATGTTCCTTCTTCCTTCCGGTCGCTTTTGGGAGGAGTAAGCGGGTCCATTCTTGATGTCTATGGTCCCGGGGAATACGAATGGGATAAGTTCACCGTGAAATTTCACACGCACAGGGGCTCCAATCAGGATGTGATGATCCGCTACGGGAAAAACCTGACTGATGTAAAGAAGACCACGGATACCAGTAATCTCTGGACGGGCATCCTGCCTTATTGGGCCGGGACGGATGAAGCAGAGCAGGCAGTACTGGTGACGCTGCCGGAAAAGGTCGTTTATTCGGATGCGGTGGATGATTTCGTTTACCGCATGGTTGTTCCGGTAGATCTGTCCTCGGCTTTTCAGGAACAGCCGACTGTGGAGCAACTTAGATCCCGGGCTAGGTCCTATGTGGCAGCCAATGCTGCAGACGGCATCCCGGCCAGCATCGATGTTTCCTTTGTGGCTCTCTGGCAGACGGAGGAATACAAGAACTGGGCACCGCTGCAGAAACTGAAGCTATGCGATACGGTGACGGTTTACCACAAGGGGCTGGGGATCGAGAATAAGGCTAAGATCGTATCCGTCACCTATGATGTGATCCTGGAACGATATGAGAAGATGACCATTGGAGAGGTCAAAACAAACCTGGGTGATTCGATCCGGCAGATTTCGGAAGAGATCAAAAAGGATGTGCCAACAAGCGCATCCATCTCGCAGGCGATCAGTCT
>Ga0256406_1001707_pt1 | contig 34350 bp, 35 predicted proteins | sample RumenRJG_03DNA_FD_185986 | JGI IMG/M metagenome (GOLD analysis project Ga0256406, IMG submission 185986) | Bovine rumen microbial communities from Lethbridge, Alberta, Canada - RJG_03 | ecosystem: Host-associated > Mammals > Digestive system > Stomach > Rumen | place: Canada: Alberta | collected...
CTCGCTGCCGCGCGTTCGGATAGATGCGTATCTCATAGGAGCGCTCCACTCCAGGCCACCTCCTGCCCTCTCCCGGAATCCCTGCCCATGCCGCCTGCAGGTATTGGCCTGCGGCGTCTCCGTGCCCCCTGGATGGATTATGCCACGCCCTGCTGTCCGCGTGCCTTCATGCTGTCGCTGCGCCTCATATTCCCATAGCTGAAGCCAGGGGTTTTACGGCGCTTTTGATAAAGGTGCCTCTGTCGACATTCGACTCAGCCTTGCAAAGGATCTTGGAATAAGCACCAAAGTCCTCGACTCATGGCTGGTAACAATCAACACCGTCCGCAATATCTGCTGTCACCATGGTCGTCTCTGGAACAGGGTCATAGGGAATCCTCCCAAGTTGCCCAAGTCCGAAGCATGGCATGTGCCTTTTGAAATCAACAATGATCGTATTTTTGGGACCCTCACCGTACTGAGCTGGCTTTTAGAACGTATGGCTCCCGACACCCACTGGCGGTCACGGCTCTTTTCACTGATGAACACGCTACCCCGGCGCTACTGGCCTCTCATGGGATTTCGCGAAGGCTGGGATGCTTGTCCCATCTGGTCACCATGGCTTCCTGATGCCTGGGAAGATTCCACCGGGACCAATCCGCACTCTCATTCGAACACCTGAAAACTCCGAAGACAAGCACCAGTCAATTCAATGGTGCTGAAGATTGTTCCATCTGCAACATCTGCAAGATATCTCTCTATAGAAATACGCCCCTGGCAGATGGGCTCATGCCGCACTGCCAGGGGCGTATCATTCGGGCTTGTCTTCTGCAGATTGCCTAATCCAGGTCGTCCCTGCCCTCTGCCCACTGGTCAACCATATCGTCCGGAACGACGGTCCAGGGCTCGCGCTCGGCGCGCTCCTTGGCAAGACGCTTTGCCTCTGCACGCTCCTGCTGCTCTGCAACAGTGCGGTCGAAGGCAGCACGCTCCTTCTCTTCCTTGTCCACGCGTTTCACCATGGTCACAAGGCCCTGAACGATTGCATCGATATCGGGCTCGGGGAAGCCGCCGCCTGAGAAGGCCCACTGGAGGATCCAGGCAGCAGAGGAAAGAGCCCCTACGCAGAGCACGTCATCCGGACAGACGAGCTGCACATGGTAGGTACGGGCAACGCCTTCCACAGCCTTCGTACGTCCATAGCTGATATCGTCGCCGAGGTTCGTCCTGGCCATGAGCTCGACAGCTACATGCTCGAGAAGGTGTGCGACTTCGGTTCCGCCCATAACATCGCGGAAGGTCTTGCCGCCGTCGCCCACGCAGGTATGGCTTGCAATCTGCGGCATGAGGCGCCAGACCCTCGTCGTGGCATCCAGGTCCTCGTTTGTCATTTCCGGATAGCCATCGCCTATGCGCACACGGGCCGTCAGGAACTCCGGCCCGATCGAGATCTTCTGGAACTCTATGATGTTGGACACAGCGAAACCTCCTGCACCTTAGCCCTCTTCGTGGTCCTTCGGCTGCTTCTTCTCCTCTTCGGAGGGTGCCTCTTCAGGCTCTTCCTCCTTGGCAGGCTCGGGTGCCGTGACACGCAGCAGGGCGATTCTCCTTCCGCGCATGGACTGCACGCGGAACGTATACCCATCCTTCGTGTAGACGTCACCTGGCGACGGCAGCTGGTCGGCAAGCTCCAGGATGAATCCAGCCACGGTCTCGTATTCCTCGTTGTCAGGGATAGGCCAGCCGAGGTCTGCCGCATCGTCCACCGAGAAGCGGCCATCGACGAGCCATTCGCGGTCGGAGAGCTTCGTCAGGTACTTGTTGTCGGGGTCGAACTCATCCTCGATCTCGCCGACGATCTCCTCGACGATATCTTCGATCGTGATGACACCAGCCGTTCCGCCGTACTCGTCGACGACGATGACCATCTGGTCATGGGAGGACTGCATCTCCTGGAGAAGCGGGATGATGTCCTTCGTATCGGGCACGAAGTCGGCATCGCGCATGAACTTCGAGATGCTCTCGTCCTTGTTCTCGCCGTCCATGAGGGGGCTGATGATGTCCTTGATGTGGGCGATGCCGACGATGCGGTCCACGTCCTCATGGTAGATGGGGATGCGGGAGTATCCCGTGCGGCGCATGACCTGAAGGACCTGCCCCAGAGTCGACGTGTCTTCCATAGCGGTCATATCGACACGGGGGACCATGACCTCACGGGCAATGGCATCGCCGAGGTCGAAGATCTCATGGATCATCGACTTCTCCGAATCGGAGAGATCGTCTGCATCGGACACCATGTACTTGATCTCATCTTCGGAGACGTTGTTGCGGTCTTCTGCAGACTTCACGCCCAGAAGATGCGCCAGGCCATTCGCGCTTGCCGATGTGAGCCACACGAGCGGCTTCACGATCGTGGAGAAGGTCCTCAAGGGGCCGGCGACGCTCTTTGCCATCTTCTCCGCATCTGCCATAGCGATGCGCTTGGGCACGAGCTCGCCCACGACGATCGAGAAGTAGGAGACGATGAGCGTGATGATGATGGGAGCCAGGACAGAGGCGGTCGCTGCGCTCATGCCGAGCGATGCCATCCATGCTGCAAGCGGCTCAGAGAGGCTCGTGGCAGCGAATGCAGAGCTTGCGAATCCCACCAGCGTGATTGCGACCTGAATGGCCGCAAGGAAGGCGGTGGGGTCCTCTGTCATCTGAGCAGCAAGAGCTGCCTTCCTGTCGCCCTCCTCTGCCTCATGGTCGAGCATGACCTTCTTGGCAGTGGATAATGCCATCTCCGACATGGAGAAGTAGCCATTGACAATAGTCAGAAGTATCGTGACGATGATGCTGATTGCTATGTCCATATGCGTGGACGCAACCTCCTGGGTACGTGCTGTTCTTGACCCTCCATTCTATCAAAATGCATGGCAGGCCATATATCTGAAGGAAAGGCCACATGGGATGCATGAGGCAGGTAAAACAGCATATCTGGCATGCCAGAAAGCCTCGGCTGAATCATCTACCCGCTCATTTAAAGTCTCATTTATTGTATCATGACGCAATAAATGAGACTTTAAATGAGATATGAGATGAATGCTGGAGTCATTATGGCATTGCCCACAAACATCGAGACGCTTCTCGAAGGCCACGCAGTCGAATGGGAACGCATAGAGTTCAGAGAGACCTGGGATCCACAGGCATCCCTCAAGACCATCTGCGCCTTTGCCAACGATATCGACAATTGGAGCGGGGGATATATTGTCATTGGCGTTCGTGAGAATGCCGGAACTCATGAACTCATAGGCGTGCCGACAGCGAAAGCCGATGTCTGGCTCAAGGATATGCTCAATAAGTGCAAGCTCATACAGCCATCCTATATGCCCATCACGGAAGTAACGCGATACAAAGGCAAGACATTCATCCTGATATGGGCGCCAGGCGGCAGCCAGAGGCCGTATTCTTCTCCGAAGAGCATGGGCAGGAAATCCGAGCGCGTCCATTGGATTCGCAAGATGGCAAGCACCATCGAGCCGAGTCATGAGGAAGAGGCGGATCTCTACAACCTGGCCAACAACGTTCCCTTCGACGATCGTATCAATCATGCCGCCAGCATCGCAGACTTGAACCTGGCACTGATAAAATCGTATCTCCATGAGGTCGGAAGCTCGCTCTTCGACCAGGCAGACGACATGGATTTTGTTGATCTCTGCCGGAGCATGAATATCGTCGACGGTCCCGATGAATATGTGAAGCCGAAAAACGTTGGCCTCTTGTTCTTTTCCCCAGAGCCCGAACGCTTCTTCCCCTACTCCGCGCACATCGATATTGTCGAGCTGCCGGATGGAGAAGGCGGAGACCGAATCTTCGAACATACGTTTTCAGGACCGCTCGATGCGCAGCTCCGCGGGGCGCTCCAGTACATCAGGAACAACATATTGGAAGAGGCCGTCATAAAGCTGCCCGATCGCGCAGAGGCGCAGAGATATTTCAATTACCCCTACCAGGCGGTGGAAGAAGCGCTTGCAAACGCAATCTGTCACAAGGGCTACGATACATGCGAGCCAATAGAGGTGCGCGTCCTTCCTGACAGGATGGAGATCCTGTCACATCCCGGAGCAAACAGATCGATTGCCATTTCTAACCTCAAGCAGTACCGTGCCGTCAGCAGAAGATACCGCAACAGAAGAATCGGAGAGTTCCTGAAAGAGCTGCATCTCACCGAAGGCAGGAATACTGGCATCCACAAGATGCTGCAAGCATTGAAAGCAAATGGCTCGCCGAAGCCTGTATTCGAGACAGACGAAGACCGCCTGTATTTTCTTGTTACAATCTATGCCCGCATTCTCGAATCCCCCGATGCCCTTTCAGGCTCTGGATTCACCGCATCCATTCCTGAACGCAGGGCAAAGCTCCTCGCTTTCCTCAAGAAGCATCCTTCAGCTGCACTGCGTGAAGCCGCTGAAGAAATCGGTGTGAGCAGAGCAACCATTTCGAGGGATGCCGCCGCTCTCCAAGAGGCTGGAAGCCTGCGCCGTGAAGGGTCAAAGAAGACAGGAACCTGGATTGTCCAATGATAGTCATGTTCCGATCGTTGCCTCGGATACCGTCGAATGACACATGCCTATGCCACTTCCAGGATTCATTGTCCAATTCACAGCGCTTCAAATTGGAAGCTCTGATTGGTTTGGCTCATTTTATTGTCTCATTCAATGTCTCATGAGACTTTAAATGAGACATTGATCATGCAGCTTGCGAAGAGCCATTTTTGCATTCCCTGACGGACCCGTCTTCCAAGCATTTCCACGAGACCATTCAGCGGTTCGCATTCGAAAGATTTTCTGCCAATGTTGCTGGTTGCGGGACCTCTTTCCCATCTGGCTGAACATCTGAACTCCGAAAGCGATTGAGCGGACTGACCTTGGTATCGGTCATTCTCATGATGAAAAAAGCGCGGAGCCAGATGCTTCCGGCTCCGCGCAATCCTGCAATCAGTGTCTCAAGCCTCTGAGACTATGCGTTCTCCTTCGCAAGGGCGATGACCTTGTCGCGGATAGCGGCAAGGTGCTCTTCGGAAGGAATCCAGTTCTCGGAGATGGTCTCGCGCACATCGAAGCCCACAGACTCCATCTCTGCGGCAATCTGCTTCTGTGCAAGCGGCGCCCAGCCGTAGGAGCCGAAGGCAATAGCGATGCGGCCCTGGTTCTTCGGGGAGAGGCCCTTCATGTAGCACAGGAACCCTGCGATGGTCGGAAGCATCTGGGAGTTGAAGGTCGGCGATCCCACGCAGACATACTTCGCATCGAGGAAGGCATTCATCACATCAGAGTTGTCGTTCGCCTTGATGTCCATGAGCTCGACCTTGACGCCAGCTGCGACAAAGCCATCGGCGATAGCATGGGCCATCTTGTCCGTGGAGCCCCACATCGAGTCATAGACCACGACAGCAGAATCTTTGAGGGCACCGGAGGTGTACTCCTCCTCGTACGCCTTGAGGATATCCTCCACATGCGAGCGCCAGATGACGCCGTGAGCGGGTGCAATCATATCGATTGCGTCCGGACCGAGGGAGCGCACAGCCTTGACGGCGGCAGCTGCCTGCGTGCGGTAGGGCTGGACGATGTTCGCATAGTACTTGCGTGCCTGATCCAGAACGACAGAGAGCTCGTTCTCGTCGTCGAAGCGGCCCGAGGATGCGTAGTGCTGGCCGAAGGCATCGTTCGAGAACAGGATCTTGTCATAGGCATCGTAGGTGACCATGTTGTCCGGCCAGTGGACCATGGGGGTCTGGACAAAGGTCAGCGTGCGCTTGCCGATCGAGAGGGTATCTCCGGTCTTCACGCCGTGATAGCCGAGGTCTCCATAGTGTGCCGTGAGGCCACGGACGCCCTGGGGTGCGGAGGCATAGATCTCGACGTTCGGGGAGAGCTGCTTGATCACAGGCGTGGAGCCGGAGTGGTCCATCTCCACATGGTTGCAGATGAGGACATCGATCTTCGACGGATCGATCACGGTAGAGATGCGGGAGACAAGCTCGTCCTTGAACGTGATCTTGGCCGTATCGATGAGCGTCACCTTCTCGTCCATGATCAGATAGGCATTGTAGGTGATGCCGTCCTCGGTCTTGTAGCCGTGGAAGCTGCGGGCATTCCAATCGAGCGCGCCCACCCAATAGACATCGGGCTTTACCTGAATTGCAGTGAGCATGGGAACCATCCTTAGTTGAATGACATCTGGCGTATCTGAGCATATCACGCGGCAGCGAGACGCAGATATGCATCTTTGCTCTCAGATGCTACCGTTTTTCAGATGGTTCCGGAAGGCTACAATCGATAAAAGCTATCAAATAGGTGATATTTGCTTGGTGCAGAAGAAATGCTCCGGCCTCCTGTCGAAGGAAGCCCATAACAGGATGCGTGACCCGACGGGACAGGCTCTCGTGACACGCCTGATGCCATCCTTGTCCCATCTGGCTTCGACTCGAACTTGTTTAGTTCTGCTCCCGCTTGTTTACTTTTAGGCCCAGCTTGTTCAGCTTTAGCCCCTATTTGACTACTTTTCGTGCCTATTTGAATACTATTCGAATAGTAGTCAAATAGCAGTCAAGCAGTTGTCGACCATCTGCGGCCATATCTGTCCCTTGGCGCCCCTCAAAACCGCTTCGGCAGCAACAAGGCCTGCAGGCTCGGATGGACCTGCAGGCCTTCTGTCTTCCTGTGTGCACGTGCCTACTTCAGGCCGGCAGCACGCCTTTCCTGATACTCCTTTGCAAGCTTCTCCTGCACATCATGCGGGACCTGCTCATAGCCGGAGAGCTCGATAGTGAACTCGCCGGTGCCGCGGGAAAGCGAGCGTAGGCGTGTTGCATAGTCGACGACCTCGGCATACGGCACCGTCGCCGATATCGTTGTCATCCCTGCCGCTGCGCCCTGGCCTGCCTCCATGCCCTCGACGCGGCCACGCGATGCGGAGATGTCGCCCATGATGGAGCCGGCATAGGACTCAGGCACCGACACCTTCATCTTTGCCATGGGCTCCAGAAGCACCGGCTCTGCCTGCTCCACGGCCTTCTGGAAGCCGATCCTCGCGGCTGTCTTGAACGCCATCTCGTTCGAGTCGACCGGATGGTAGGACCCGTCATAGACAGCGACCTTCACGTCGATCATCGGGTAGCCTGCAAGCACGCCGTCTGCCATGGTCTCCTGGACGCCCTTGTCGATGGCAGGGATGAAGTTCCTCGGGATGTGGCCGCCAACGACCTCATCGACGAACTCATAGCCCTGGCCCGGGTTCGGCTCGAGCCTGAGCCAGCAGTCGCCGAACTGGCCGGCGCCGCCTGTCTGCTTCTTGTGCCTGCCCTCGGCAGACGCGACACGGCGGATCGTCTCGCGATACGGAATCCTGAGCTTCACGGTGTGGGCAGTGATGCCGACACGGTCCTCGAGGCGGTCAAGAAGGACGGACACCTGTGCCTCGCCGATAGCGGAGATGACGGTCTGGCCTGTCTCCTCGTCGCGCTCGACCTTGAGCGTGGGATCGGCGTCTGCTGCCTTCTCGAGGAACGTATAGAGCTTGTCTTCGGTGCCACGCTTGTCCGGCTCGATCGCGATGCGGTAGAGCGAGTTCGGGAAGCGGAAGGCAGCTGCCTCGACCTTGCCCGTGACGGAGAGCGTGTCTCCTGTCTGCGCTTCGAGCTTCGGCACGACGACGATGTCTCCTGCCGATGCCGACTTCACTTCCTGGGTCTCCTTGCCCATCATGCGGAAGAGGTGCGTGAGACGCTCTGTCTTCCTTGTGCGGGCGCACACGAGCTCGAGTCCCGGTGTCACGGTGCCGGCCAGGACCTTCAGGAACGAGAGGCGGCCATTCGAAGGATCCTGGAGAGACTTGAACACGAAGGCGACCGGACGGTCGTCGTCCGGGGAGATATCGAGCTGCTCGCCGTTCACGAGCGGGATGCGGCCGAAGTCTGCCATGGCCGGGAAGTAGTCCACGACATTGTCCATGAAGGAGATAACGCCCTCCTCCTTCACGCAGGAGCCAGCAAAGACCGGCACGAAGATGCGCTCGACGAGTGCCTTGTGAAGCAGGCCTTCGAGCTCTTCCTGCGTGAGCTGCTCTCCGTCGAGGTACTTCACCATGAGGTCGTCGTCTGCCTCAACAACAAGCTCGCAGAGGGCATCGCGCGCTTCCTGGAGCGTGTCGGCATACTCTGCCGGCACCGGCCCCTCGACGGGCTTGCCGTTTTCGAGATGACGGGCTACCTGGTGCACGACGTCGATGACGCCGGAGAAGGCCTCTCCTGTCCCCATGGGAAGCGTGACAGCGGCAAGACGCGGGCCGAAGTGCTCCTTCAGGCTCTCGAGCGTCGTGGCGAAGTCTGCTTCTGCACGGTCGATCCTGTTCACGAAGACCGCGCGTGCCAGGGAGAGGTCTTCTGCGGCAAACCAGAGACGGGTTGTCACGGCAGCAGGGCCGCCTTGGGCATCGACGACGAAGAGTGCCGTCTCGCAGGCGCTCATGGCTGCATAGGCGTCGCCGACGAAATCGGGGTAGCAGGGAGCATCGAGCACGTTGATGCGGGTGCCCTTCCACTCGATCGGGGCGATGGTCGTCGAGATGGAGAATCCGCGCGATGCTTCCTCGTTATCGTAGTCAAGCGTGGGCTTCGTGCCTGCATGGCCTCCGAGACGGGTGGTCTTGCCCGTCAGGTGCAGCATGGCCTCTGCCAGCATGGTCTTGCCCACGCCGCCTTGGCCCACAAGGACAACGTTTCTGACCTTCTCATCACCCATGATGTGCCTCCTTGGTCCAACGGAGAGCAAGGCAGGTCCCCGCTCTTCCGCAGCGAGTCGCTTGCCACACACCTTACCCACAAGAGCGGGATAGAGACGCTATATATCGGGAGGCGTGAGGCTTCGCGTGCCAGACGGCACAGGAGACGGCATAAGCGCAACGAAGGAGGCTATTTCTTGATGCGGTCTTCGTCTGTGATGGGACGCACGACCCTGGCAGGGACGCCTGCCGCAAGGACATGGGCCGGGATGTCCTTCGTGACGACGGCACCAGCAGCTATGACGGAACCCTCGCCGATATGGACGCCAGGCAAAAGCGTCACGCGGGCACCGATCCAGACGTTGTTGCCGACCTCGATCGGAAGCGCGCGCTCGATGAAGGAGTTCCTTTCTTCTGCTACGAGCGGGTGCTGTGCCGTGTAGGCACCGAAGTCAGGACCGATGAAGCAGTGCTCCCCTATCGTTATCTTTGCCCCATCCATGAAGTACGCGCCATGGTTCACGAAGGTATGGGCACCGATATGCACATTGAAGCCGTAGTCCACCTGAAGCGGTGCCCACATCTCCACATCTTCGCCGACAGAACCCAGCAGGTCTTCCAGAAGCTCCCTCTGCCTCGGCAGGTCCGAAGGACGTGCCTGGTTGAACTCGTATGCCATGTCCTGCGCACGCTCGCGGAGCTCTGCCAGCTCCTCGTCTCCTCCGGCGTCGTACCAGACGCCTTCTGCCATGAGCTCCTTTGCGCTCTTCTTCTCCATCTATGCCACGACCCTTTCGCCTGCAATGACAGCAAACACGCCTGCAGCAAGAGAGATACCCATATAGAGGGCCGCTGCACCATAGGATCCCTTGTCGATGAGACCCTGCGACTCGAGCGCGAACGTGGAGAACGTCGTGAAGCCGCCGCAGAAGCCGGTCTTCAGGAGCAGCTCCGCACGGGGCGTGAGCGACCCCTTGAGGATCAGGCCCGTGAGGACGCCGATGATGAAGGAGCCGATGATGTTGATGGCCAGAGTCTTCCAGGGAAATCCTCCCTGGGTGCCGACAGGCAGAAGCCCTATGAGGTAGCGAAGGATTGCGCCTGCAGCGCCGCCGAGCCCCACCATGATGCATTCCATAGCAAGCCTTTCTCACGCAATTGTGTGCATACCAGCATAGAGAAGAAGGCTTTTCCTGCATGGGCTGGGCCAGCAATCCAACAGAGTGCACGCATTCCATCCTGAGGAGGATGCTGGTCCAGGCAATCCCGCAAAACTCTGCGTATTCTGTAGATACGCAAAACTTTGCGTAATTTCTTGAACCGCAGAATTCTGCGGCTCTATAATATACGCAGAGTTTTGCGTGATGAGGAGCCACATTATGGATGCACATCTGATTGCATTGCCCCTTCAGGCAGGGAATGCCGTTCGTTTGGAGCGCATGAACAGGAGATGGACCCAGAAGCAGCTTGCCGAGAAGGCAGGAGTCTCGGAACGCCTCGTCAATGCGCTCGAGGCCGGAGATGCAAAAGGCATCAGGCTCGACAAGCTCATGGCCATCTATGGTGCACTGGACATGCGCCTCTTCGTACAGCGGCCTTATGAGCGCGAACAGGAGGAAGCCGCCCTCAAGAAAGAGATGGCAAAGATCAAAGATGTGCCTTTTGCCGGAGGCGACGAAGCCTATATAGAGAGCTGGAAAAAGCTGGCCTTGGAAGCCATGGGGGCGGGACATGGCACAATCTGAGCTCGCTGTCTTCATCGCAGGAGAGCCAGCGGGAACGCTCATCCGCTCCAGCACCGGCCTTCTTTCATTTGCATATCACAAGGATTACCAGGGCGTCGCCCTGTCCCGCTCCATGCCCTGTCGGCCCGAGCCATATCCGCAGAAGACCGTCCTTCCCTACCTTTTTGGCCTTCTGCCTGATGCCGAGGAATCGAGAGCCTCGGTTGCCCGCGAGGCTGGATGCAGCCCCAACAATGCCTTCGGACTCCTTTCCTACATAGGCCTCGACTGTCCGGGAGCCGTGCAATTCTGCACGCCGGACAAGGCGGCAGAACTTGGCAAGCGGGAGTCAGCCTACGTCCCCCTCTCCGACAAGGAAATCGGCCAGAGGCTTGAGCAGCTCGGCACAGATGCCGAGGCAAGCTGGATGGCGGAAAGGGAGCGATGGTCTCTTGCCGGAAACCAGGACAAGTTCGCCCTGGCGTGGCATGAAGGGCAGTGGTGCTCCTGCACGGGCGCAGCCCCTACAACCCACATCTTCAAGAATGGCATCCGTGGCTTCCGTCTGGAGGCGCTCGACGAGTTCTTTTGCATGAAGCTCGCCACTGCCTGCGGGCTGCTTGCTGCAGACGTCTCCTACAAGCTCTTTGATGGGAAGCCCTGCATCATCGTCAAGCGCTTCGACCGGATGGAGCGTGAGGATGGCACAGTCGGGCGCATCCATCAGGAAGACCTCTGCCAGGCGCTCTCGTACATGCCGTCCCAGAAATACGCTTCGGATGGCGGACCTGCCGTTCCTGAGATTGCCGCATTGCTGCTCGGGACCTTTGCTCCGCGCGAGAACATGGAGCACTTCGTAGAGGACCTCTTCTTCTGCTGTCTCACTGGCGCTATTGATGCCCACGCAAAGAACTATGCACTGCTCTTGGGCACGAAAGACGTTGCCTTCCTGTCTCCGCTCTACGATGTGGCATCCGTGCTTGGCTACAGCGAGATGCGCAGGAAAGCACGTCTCGCAATGAGCATCGGAGGAGAGAATCGGCTGGGGCGCATGAGCAGGCAGGCACTCGAACGATTCGCAAAGGCAGGCCGTCTGGATGAATTCGGTCTGGACGTCAGCTGGTGCATCTCCCTCATGCAGGATATTGGTGAGGAGATTCTTGCAAAGGAAGCCGGGCTCTTCGACGAGATGGCCGACATTCCAGGGATGGAAGAGCTCAGGGCACACCTCGAAGCTCCGCTTGTCGAGAACGTCTCGTCCATCCTGGCCTGCATTTCATCCTAGGCTGAAGGGACTTCCCCGAGACACAAAAAGAGGGGCAGCGCCCGTGCGCTGCCCCTCCTGTGCAACCTCTGTGAGAGATTACTGGATCTCGACCTTGGTCGCGTTCGTCTGTTCCTGGATCTTCGGGACGTTGACGGTGAGAACGCCGTCTGCGAGCTTCGCCGTGATGCCCTCGTTGGCGGCATCCTTCAGATACACGCCACGGCTTGCCTGCCACTCCGAGGTCTCCTTCTGCAGGTAGTTCTTGCCCTTGTCCTCGTCGGACTCCCTGTGGTCCACGGAGATGGAGAGCCTGCCCTCGTTGAGCTCGACGTCGACCTCATCCTTCGCGACACCCGGAAGATGGGCCGTCACCGCGTAGTGGTCGCCTGCATCCTCGACATCCATCGGGAATGCGTCGGACGCATCCACCGAGAGCACAGGCGCGAAGAAGTCATCGATCGCGCCGAACGGCCATGCCCTGCGGAGAGCCTTCTCGTAGTCGCTATAGGGAACCATTCCTGCCATCGTTACCACTCCTTCAAGTGTTCCGGAGGCCCTTCTGGACCTCCTCGGGTTTCGCTTATATATGTAACCGGCACAGATTGTTTTATACAGATAATTTCAGTTTTTCTTAGTTTTTTAGACTCACTATATCTAAGTGCCTATTACTTAGATATAGACCTTCCCTATAAAGGTGGAGGCCCTCCTGCAGCAATGCCACAGAAGGGCCCAAAGGGGAGGTATGGGGAGATACCAGGAAGCCTTATTTGTCCGGAGCGATCCAGAACTTGAGGAGCGGGAAGCTCACGATGACAGCGAGGAGAGTGTTGACGACAGAAGCGATGGTGCCAGCAAGCTCGGCGCCCATGCCCCACGTGCTCTCGCAGAAGGCCGTGACATGGCCCGGCAGGATCAGGTTCACGACAACGATGACGACAGCGAGGACCGCATACTTCGGTGCGGACTTCGAGAAGTCAGCTGTCGACTTGAAGACCCACTTCATCTGGACGAAGAAGTTCACGACCTGTGCCAGCACCTCAGCAATCAGGAAGGTGATGAACCCGCCCAGGCCATGCGATCCCGGCGTCGTGTAGTCGAAGATGAGGAACGAGAACGGGCTCGTCAGCTGCATCGCATTGATGAAGAGCGCCGTGCCGATCCACGTGCAGATGAAGCGCGTTGCCGTGGAGATGTTGCTCAGCACATTGAACTTGATGAATTCCCACAGTGCCTCGTGGTCCTGCGTCCACTTCTTGAAGCTCATGAAACGAATCCCTTCTTTCGGGGTGGCTGCCTATATCAGTTGCGGTCCTGCGCTGCGAGGAGCTTCTCGCCCCGTGCATTGAGCACGAGGTTCTTGATGAACTCGTAGGCAAGCGGCACGAAGAACCAGAGGAACCAGACGAGCAGGAAGAAGTCTCCTGCGAAGATCTGCACGATTGCAGCGGGCACGAGGCCGCAGAGGCCCCAGCCCTGGATCTCGCGGACAAGCGCATCGACGAGCCCCATCGACACGAACTGTCCGGCGTTCTTCGCAAGGGCGCGAAGCGGCATGTTGTAGATGAAGAGGACATTGAGGTCCGGGCGCCCTTCCTTGGCGCCCTTCTTCACGAGATGCTGGAGCACGAGCCAGACGATCCAGAAGATCGGGCTCCTGCCGTGGTTGAGGTCGCGGAAGCAGGTATTCCTGTCGAGCGTCACGCGCGGCTCAGGAAGCCTCCTGCCGAGGAGCTCCTCGAACTCCTCCTTCGCAATGCCGTGCACAGCACCCGTACGGTACTCGGGGATGTTTCTTCCCATGTAGGGATCGGGGGCATGCGTATCAGCCAGGAGCACGGCCGCCTTCAAGGCCTGATGCTCGCTCGAGCCGCCGACCTTGACCTCATAGTTGCCTCCTTCGACTTCCCAGGCACCGGTCGCCACATTGAAGTAGCGGAAGGCGCGCTCGTCGAGCTCGATGGTCACGGTCTTCTTCTCGCCCGGCTCAAGTGCGACCTTCGCAAATCCCTTGAGCTCCTCGGCGGGACGGAAGATGCGTGCCTTGGGCTTTGAGATATAGACCTCTGCCACCTCGGCGCCAGCACGGGTGCCCGTGTTCTTAAGATCGAACGTGACCGTCGCGGTGGGGAGCTTTCCTGCCTTCACGTCGGACTGCTTCACATGGACGGAAAGATTGCTGTAGGCAAACGTCGTATAGGAAAGGCCAAAGCCGAAGGGGTAGGCTACAGGGACCTGCGCCGTCTCGTAGTAGCGGTATCCCACATAGATGCCTTCGCGGTACTGTGCGTCAGCATCATCCGACGGGAAGATGCCATCGCATGGGGTATCTGCGAGAGCCTTCGGCCAAGTCTCTGCAAGCTTGCCGGAGGGGTTCTGAGCACCCGTGAGCACCTCGAGCGCAGCGCGTGCCCCTGCCTGGCCGCCGAGACCGAGATAGAGAAGGGCTGGCACCTCGTCTGCCCAGTCGGTCGCGACCGCGCCACCTGAGGAGAGAAGGCAGCAGATATTGCTGTTCACAGAGCTCAGCTGCTTCACGAGCGCGACCTGGTTTGCCGGAAGCTCGAAGCTCGTCCTGTCCATGCCTTCGGACTCTTCAGACTCAGGAAGTCCCAGGCAGAGCAGGACGACATCTGCCCTCTCAGCAAGAGCGACTGCCGCCTGGGCACGCTCGGCATTCTTTTCGCCCGAGCGCTCGAAGCCCGGCTCGTAGCCCACGAAGTCAAGGCCGGAGTCCTGGATGCATTCGAGGAGCGTCTCAAGCTTCGTCGGATTCACGAGCGAGGAGCCGGCACCCTGATAGCGTGGCTCCTTTGCAAAGTCGCCGATAAGGGCGACCTTCGTCTTTGGTGCAAGCGGCAGGAGCGGCTTCTCCCCCACCTTCTCGTTCTTGAGAAGGACGATGCCCGCCGCTGCAGCACGCCCTGCTACCGCATGGTGTCCCTCCTCGTCGAAGGAGGAGGCAGCGTTTGCTGTTGCATCATGCGTCGAGAGGATGAGCTCGAGCGCTTCGGAGACACGCCGATCGAGCAGGTCCTGGGAGATCTTGCCATCCTTCACGGCTGCGATGAGCTCGCGGGTGGAGTCGAGCCCCGGTACCGGCATCTCGAAATGCGAGCCTGCCGCGACGCCTGCAACATGGTCGTTCGAGCCGCCCCAGTCGGTCACTACAGCACCCTTGTATCCCCACTCGCCGTAGAGGATGTCCTGGAGCAGGTGTGTATTCTCGTTTGCATAGACACCGTTGACCCTGTTGTAGCTCGACATGACCGCCTTGGGCGCTGCCTCCTTGACCACGATTTCGAAGGCCGCAAGATAGATCTCGCGGAGCGTCCTCTCGTCGAGGATGGAGTCGGATGCCTGGCGGCGGGTCTCCTGGCTGTTCGCAGCAAAGTGCTTGACGCAGGAGCCGACGCCTTTGGACTGGACGCCGCGCACATAGGCGGCAGCCATCTTGCCGGCAAGGTAGGGGTCTTCGGAGTAGTACTCGAAGTCACGGCCGCCAAGCGGGCTCCTCTTGATGCAGATGCCCGGTCCGAGAAGCACGTTCACATCCTCGACGGCAGCTTCCTCGCCCAAAGCCTCGCCGACCTCTTCGACAAGATCTGCATCCCAGGTATCAGCGAGCGTCACTGCTGTCGGGAAGCAGGTCGCCGGAAGCGAGCCGCCGATGCCGAGATGGTTTGCGCCTTCTGCCTGGCGGCGGAGCCCGTGAGGGCCATCGGAGAAGACAAGCTCCGGCACGCCGGCATGCTTGATCTCGCGCGTGCCGAAGGCGGTGGCACCCACGAGCAGGGCACACTTCTCTTCGAGCGTCAGCTTCTTGAGTATTGCTTCGGTATCCACAGGACAGCCCTTCTTCCCCAAGCCGGTTTGTCCGGCCTCTTGCTTTCCGATTCTCAAGATAGCCGATGGAGGGGCCTTGAGGCTTCTTGTGGCACAAACGGTCACCCCTGCGACGCATGCTGCAGAAAAGGGACGGGAAGCTGCCGGAGACGGCACAGAACAGCAGAAGGGCGGATGGGCCCGAAGGAGGAAGGAGCAGCCAGCGCAGCAGGCAGCCAGATTGCTGGATGCATCCCCTTCTCCCCACATCAGGCTATCCCGCTTTTTCCGTGTCAGGCTCCCATTGCCTGCGGGACTCTGCTATTCATGAGTAGAGGCCATGCAGCCGTATGGACAGGTCGGAGCGCGGGTATGTGCGAAGCTGTCCCAGTATATGAGAGCAGGCAGAACGTGCTGAAATACCAAGCGGTCATCGACGATATCGTGGAAGGCATCGAGTCCGGCGCCTATGCCCCCTACTCCCAGCTTCCCTCCACGGCGCAGCTGTGCGACAAATACGGCGTCAGCAAGATCACAATCAAGAAGGCCATGGACCAGCTCGAGTCAATGGGCTATATCTCGAGGCGCCGAGGATCGGGCTCCTTCGTGAAGAAGATCGGCGAGAAGGTGCCCGAAGCCCTCATGGGCGAGTACTCGAACCAGATGACGGGGTTCATGGCAGAGCACAGAGCAAGAAACGAGAAGGTCACGACGAAGGTCCTGCAGTTCACGGTCGAGCGCCCCTCCGACAAGGTGGCCGAGGCCCTCGATATGGACAAGGATGGCTTCGTCTACCACATCGTGCGCGTACGCTCGGCAAACGATATGCCGCTTGCTATCGAGTACACCTATATGCCCATCGATGTCATCCCCGACCTCAAGACCGCAGCGGTCGAGACAAGCATCTACTCCTTCATCGAGGACGATCTCGGCCTCAAGATCTCGAGCGCACACAGGACCGTGCGCGCGGTGCTCCCCACCCAGCTCGAGGTCGAAGAGCTCCATGAGTCGAAGACGAGCCCCTTGCTCGAGGTGGAGCAGAAGGCCTTCCTCGACGACGGCAAGGCCTTCGAGTACTCCATCTCCCGCCATGCCCATGGCTACGAGCTCTACGTGATCTCTGCGAAGTAGAAAACATACTCCAAGACGCAACAAGGCGGCAGGCAACGTGTGTGCCTGCCGCCTTTCTCATAGCGGGATATATATCTGGAGCTAGCCCTTATGCGCCTTCAGGATCTTCGTGAAGGACGTGTCGGAGTGACGTGCCCAGAAGAAGTAGATGAGCACGGAGACGACGCAGGCAAGAGACACCACGGACCACATCGTCGTGTAGCCGGCAGCCGTGATGAGCGAACCTGCGACACCGCCACCCAGGCCGTAGCCGATATCGTAACCGCAGAGGAACGTGGAGTTCGCAGATCCCCTGCTTGCGTCATCTGCCGTGTGCACTGCCATGGACTGGAGGCTCGGCTCGAGGCCTCCGAAGGCATAGCCAGCCAAGATGGCAGAGAGGATGAAGGTCACTGTCGTCGGCACGAAGGCCAAGAGCAGGAAGGCCGCAAGCATCGCTGCGTTGCAGCTGTAGACGAAGAAGGCCTCGCCCTTCTCATCCACAAGCTTGCCCAGAGTCACACGGACAAGCAGGAGCATCGCCGACATAACGAGGAAGTAGATGGAGCCCGAAGGCAGGCCATTCTCCGAGGCAAAGAGCGCAACGAAGTTCTCGAGGGCGCCGAACGTGAACATGAAGACAAGCATCGTAACCGTGGCAGGAAGCGAGTCCCTGTTGATGATGGTCTTGAGGTCGAGCTTCTTGTGCGGCACCTCCACCTTGGGGGCATGGATGAACATGAAGAGGACAAGGCCAAGAAGCGCGATGCCGGCTGCGGTGGCATAGAGCACCTGGAAGCCGAAGCCGTACATGAGCTCGAGGCCGAGGGCAGGTGCGATAGCCGATGCCAGAGCTGTTGCCATCCCGAAGTATCCCATGCCTTCAGCAAAGCGCGGACGGCAGATGACATCAGAGGCGACGGTTGCGGTCGTGGAGTTCGAGAACGAAAGTCCCACGCCGTGGAGCATACGGAAAGCGATAGCCAGAGAGAGCGTCGGCACGAACACATAGCCCAGAGGTGCCAGGCCGAGAAGCAGAAGGCCGATAACAAGAGCGGCACGCCTCACGCCGTTGTCGAGCCACCAGCCCACGAACGGACGGATGATGACAGCAACGAACGAGAAGATAGCTGCGCAGATGCCGGCAATTGCCTCGGTCCCGCCCAAGCTCTGGATGAAGAACGGGAACGTCGAGAGGCTCATGATGTGATTCGTGAAGACGCAGAGATTCACGAGGATGATAAGGACAAGATCCTTCGTCCACAGCTTCGGCTGCGTGCCTTGAGATGCATTTGTCTGTGCCATAGATTCCTTCCTCTACGAGCGATATTTGCCACAGCACAGGGCCGTGCCCGCAGAGGCGAGCGACCCTTCATCAACTGGACTTACGCCAAAAGGGCCACTCATTGATTCGCCTTCATTATACGACGCAGGCAGGCGCTGGTCACGAAAAGCCCAGAGCCTGCCTGAAGCTGCCTGATGCCACACTGACCTCTGCTCATCCGGATACGTGAGCAGACCTCACTTGATGAGACATGCTTCTTTGCACGGAGAGGAAAATCTCGCCTTCAAAAGGAGGCATTGGCCATGCTTACTTCCGCCGATATCATGCGCATGTGCGGCATCACCGAAGAGGAACATGGCACAAGCACGAGGGCGGACCCAGGAATTGGTTGCAGCAGCGGTGCCTGACAGCGAAAATAAAAGGCAGCGCAGTGCTGGGAACGATAGTTCATCACGTCCCAGCAGCAGCGCTGTCAATATCCAAGATCAAATTCATCTCGCGTGCCAGCAAGAATGCACATACCGTACAGGGAGCGATTGATAGCGAATCGGCATCTGAAGGCGATGGCGATGAAAAAGATGCAGAGCGAAGCGATGACTGCAGGAAACGCCAGCAGGGGAGATGAAGCAGCACCCCCTAGACTGGTACACGCCAAAAGCAGCGTCAATTGACCATAGTCGTGTTTTTCTCCAGCACAATGTGCTCCTAAATCAGAGCACCATTGGAGCTGTGGCAGCATTGATACTCCCCATGGCTGAAGCTGGGGGATTCTCGCTTCGACGCAGATAGCCTTCCTCCGCCTTGCGGCGGAAGCTGGTCTTACGCCTGCCCCACGAGCGTTCGGGACGCTTTCGCGTCCTCGGTTCCCGCAAGCCCTGCGGTACCGTTTGCCTTATTCAAAAGCCGCGCTCCTTCCCGCGCGATGTTCAAGGCCGCGCTTGCGCTGTCGCGGCCACCTCCCGCGATCTATGCCTGCGCGGCGAGGTAGTAGGCAAGGGCGTCGCGGTAGACCTCGGAGGTCTTGACTCCCCGGCTGCGGGCTATCGCCGCCACGCGCTGCGTGTCACGTGCGTCGTAGATGACCGTCACGCGGCGCTTGCCAACCGCGTCGAGGTGGGAGCCGGTGAAGACCTCGCCACCCCCGCTCGGGTAGTCGCCGCTCTCGTAGGGCGCGGCCATCGCGTCGAGGTCGGCGTCGGTGAGGCCGTGCTTTCTCATGTACTCGGATACGTTCATGCTTCTCACCTCTCCAATCCAAGCTCTCGGAGCGTCTTGCCGCTTGGCGGGGTCATGCCGTGGAACACGAAGAAGAAGTCTTCGTCCTCGTCATACTGGTAGACCAGCTCCACGAGCCTGCCCCTGCCGTCGAGGCCGACTGCCAGCCACTCGCCTGTCGGGCGCTGGTGATAGGAAATCATCCCGCGCATCGCGGTGGCGACGTCCTCCGCCGTGACCTCCGGGTGCCGCTGCGCGACTCTCGGGTGAACCCCTATCGTGCTCAAGTCGGCCTCCTCTCGAACGTATGATATGACATCATATCATACTTGGTTGTTACCCAAGGATGCGATGGTTCGACCTTTCTGCCTCATAATAAAAAACGCTCCGGAACGCAGGCGCCCCGAAGCGATAAAAGGAATAATCCTTTTTGAGTCATAAAGCCGTTACCCCAAATAATCCCATGCTGTCAATTGATGCAATTGTTCCGCAGAACAAAATCGAGAGAGGACTGTCAGCAAACGGAAGAGAACCGTCCGGCGAAGTCTAATTGAGCGCATTTCATAGGTAGGCCTACACACATCACTCAAGACTGCAGACAATGCCGCAGACAATTCATATGCCAGCCATTGACTCATCCCTCTCCAGCAGACAGCGCCTCAAGGGCCCCAGAGCCAGAAATACGGGGCACTCCACCGTACCTTATCTCCATGCACTTCTTTCCGATGCAAGCATCGGAACGCGCACCGTCCTGCGCAAATCTGTCGAGAGGATACCGTCTCGTGCATCCATCCGGTCCGCGCTCCACGAACCAGATCTCGTCACGGCGGAAGTATTCGTAGGACATGATGGCATCTTCATGCGTCGTGAAAATGAGCTGGCAGCCATCTTCTGCATGCACTTCATTGAAGAGCTTTACAAGCTGCTGGGTCAGCATGGGATGAAAGCTCCTGCTGAGCTCATCGATCACGAAGGCCTTCTCATGGCTATGCGTGAGGAGAAAATCCATGAGATCGAAGAGCCGCTTGGTGCCATCCGATTCATCCTGGAAGCCGAAATCATACAAGGAGTCTTCGTGTCTGATCTTGAGGACAGTGGCCCGAGGCTCTTCTGACCCCTTGAGATCTATCCCCAGGAAGGCGTTATCGCTCCTGAATGTGGCAGAGAGCTTCCCGTCAGGCGTCTGGGATGCAGAAGCCTTGAGAAACTGTCTGAGCGTGAGCAAAGCCTCCGGAGGCATGTAGTTCTCAGGCTCATCCATCGAGAGCCGCTGCTTTTCGAGGCCCGTGATGCCCGTATCGAGCGATGCCAGCACTTGAACGACCTTGTCCAGGCTGCTTCCATGCGCATAGTATTCCGTTGTGGCGGGAACCTGGCCAGCACCAATCACGTCGACGCCTTCAGCAAACCACCTCATAGCCCTATGAAATGCGCTGAGCGGAGATTCCTGAGGGAGCTTCTTCCGGCATTCATGGCAGAAAGGAAGAGATCGGATCCAAGGCCAGAGGCTTCCTTGTGCAGGAAATCATCCCTGCACACATCGAGCCGCATGCGGTCGCTGTCGGATGCGCCACCTTCTATGCCGGTACAGTCTATGCTTTCAGCCTCATCTCTCTGGAAGAGCAGCTTTGATTCGGCTCCAAGCGCATAGAGCCATTCGGGTGTAATCTTGAGATCTGCCAGCAGGCAGCCAAATCCATAGTCGTAAGCCTGTATATCGATCTGGAACTGGATATCGAAGACAGTCTCCTCGTTCTTATGGCCCTTTCCGCAGCGGCAGCAATCTCTTATGGCGGCCTGAGGCAGGCTTCCTCCCACCGCAGCTGCCTTCATGAACGACAGAGCAGCACCGACAGCTGTCTTGCCTGCAGCATTCCCATCTCCATCATTCGATTGGAAATGCAGAAGGGCCAGGAAGAGTCCCATAGGATCTTCCTGGCCCTGGTTTTCCTAGAGATTGCAGATGCTGCTATGCCTCAGTACCTTCATGAGCTGCCTCTTCCTGCCTCTCCCCTGCATGGCTGAAGCACTTCTCAAAGACAAGGCGCGAGATCGGGCCTGCTGCAAAGAGATTCCACAGCAGCGCCATCGGGAAGTTCTTGATGAGGGTGCCGACAAAGATGGCAGGAAGCTGCATGACCGGCATGCCGCCCAAGATGATATTGAAGAGGATGGATGCCACCATGCTCATGGTCGGGCACATGATGAGCACGGTGCAGGAAGAGCGTACGACCGTGCAGAGAAATGCGTTGTCATGGCCAGGATCGACAAGCCTGGCCGAAAGGCCTGCTCCCACACGGGTGCCCCAGAGATTCGAGAACAGGAACACGAAGAGCCACATGTAGGAAGCCTCGATGAGGGCTCCCAGGAACACGTCGTTTGTCATGTTCGAGAACCCTCCCGGCATGGTCGGGATGCCCATCTTCCAGGCAACGTTGTAGACCTCCATCCCGTATGCCATCGTCACGCTCATGAGCACTCCGAAGATGATTCCCTGCACCCTGTTTTTCGGCATGTTCCCATTCCTTTCCGCGTACACAAAAAAGCGTGCAGGCCGAATCTTCGGTCTGCACGCTTTGCCCTGCACTTTTTCGTCTGTACGCTACACGCTGAAACTACTCTAGCACCCACGCATGGGCAGGTCTCAGAAACGACACAGAAGCCTACTCGGCTTCAGGTGCCTTCTTCTTGCCGAACTTCGCCTTCAAGGCTCCCACAGCTGCAGGGATGACTGAGACGAGGATGATACCGACAATGACAAGCTCGAAGTGCTCCTGCACAGCGGGGATGCCGCCGAAGAAATAGCCCAGCAGCGTGAAGAGCGTGGACCAGCAGACGCCGCCGAGGATATTGAAGATCACGAAGTTCCTCCAGTGCATGCCGCCCATGCCGGCGAGGAACGGCACGAACGTGCGGATGAACGGGAAGAAGCGGCCCAGGAAGATCGCGAGGTGACCCCACTTGTCGAGAAAGTCCTCCGTCTTCTTGACCCTCTCCGGCGTCATGGCCTTCACCTTGCCGGAAGCGACAATCTTGCGTCCGAAGAAGTGGCCAATCATGAAGTTGCACTGGTCGCCGAGGATGGCGGCTGCCCAGGCGCAGGCCAGAAGCAGGTAGATGTTGAAGCCCCCGTTATGGGCAAAGAAGCCGGCAGCAAAGAGGAGCGAGTCTCCCGGAAGGAACGGGAAGAAGACGACACCCGTCTCGATGAAGACGATCAGGAAGATGAAGCCATAGGCATAGAGCGGACCTGCTGCAATCCAGGCAGCGATGGCAGTACGCGGATCGTGGATGAGCTCGGCAATCGCATTGATGAACGGCACTGACCTTCTCCTTACAGACACCCTGTATACAGAGAGTGCCTCGCAGGGCAGAAGTCCTGGAGGCACTCATGCAGTGCATTCGATGGGAACGGGCGCCCGCCCGAGGCTCCTTATGGCTGCTGCCTCCCGGCCCTGACCAGGTTCGGAACAGTACGTCGCCCGAACCCATCGAATGCACTCGCGAGGAAAAAGTATAGCGGAAAGGCTGCCTGCCACAAAGAGGATGCCTGTGGCAAGGCCAGAAGCTCCACGAGACTTCCGCTTTCAGCGGCGGAGAGCGCCTAGTCGAGGAGGCGCTTTGCCGGCACCATGCGCTCCAGGGCATCGTTCAGGATGCGGTCCTCGCGTGCAAAGTGGAAGCGGATGTAGCGGCGCTCCGGATGCTGGAAGAAGTAGGAGGCAGGAACGCCCGCCACACCGACACGGCGTGCAAACTCGAGCGCGAAGCGGGTGTCTGACCCCATGGAGAAGCCAGAGATGTCGCAGAGCACATAGAAGGTGCCCTGCGGCTGGATATAGGGGATGCCAAGAGCATCGAGCCCGCTGCAGAAGAGACGGCGCTTTGCCGTATACGTGGCCTTGAGCGCCTCGTAGTAGGCATCGGGGAACATGAGACCGGCCACCGCTGCCTCCATGAGAGGGGCAGAAGATGAGTTCGAGAAGCGCTCGTGCACCCGCTTGGCCGTATCCACGACCTCCTTCGGCCCATAGAGATAGCCAAGGCGCCAGCCTGTGATGGAGAACGTCTCGGAAAGGGAGCTGCACATGATTGTGCGCCTGTCCATGCCAGGAAGCGTGCAGAAGTAGATATGCTCCATCGGCTCATAGACGATGTGCTCATAGACCTCGTCCGTGATCACATAGAGGTCGTGCGCCTCTGCGATATGGGCGATAGCGGAAAGCTCGTCCCTATCGAACACCTTGCCGGACGGGTTGTGCGGGTTGTTGAGGATGAGCGCCTTCACGGCAGGGTCTGAGCAGGCACGATCCAGCTCCTCTTCCGAGAAGCTGAACGAAGGCGGTGTGAGCTGGACAAAGATGGGCTCAGCTCCTGCCATCCTGATATCGGGCACATAGTTCTCGTAGCAGGGGTCGAAGACGACAACCTTGTCTCCTGGCGCGACAACCGTGAAGAGCGCGACGAGCAGCGCCTCCGTGCAGCCGTTGCAGACGACGACATTCTCATCGGGGTCGAAGTCCATCTTCGTGAAGCGGTTGACCTTCTGCGTCAGCGCCTCGCGGAAGTTCGCCGCGCCATAGGAGATTGCATACTGGTTCGGACCTCCGTGCGTGACCTCGGAGAGACGGTCGGTCAGGGCTTTCGGCGGCGTGAAGGACGGAAATCCCTGCGAGAGGTTGATAGCGTCATATTCATAGGCAACCTCTGTCATCGTATGGATGGCAGAGACCGGTATCTCTCCTGCACAAGGATTGAGGCTCTTCATGGGACAGCACATCCCTTCTCCGCTGGCCGAAGCGCACGCGCGCAACTTGTTCATCATACTAAAGCGCCTTATCCATGGATGCAGCAATCGGGCAGACGGATGAAGCAAGGCTGTTACCGAAAAGGAGCCTGACAGATCAAGCTGCCAGGCTCCCCAGACGGGTCTTTTGTATCTTGCCTTACTTGCGATGTGCGCGGTAGAAGGCAATGAGCTCCTTCGTGGAGCTGTCCTGCTGTGCAAGTGCCTCGTCGTCGTGGAAGGCAGGGGTGATCTGCTTTGCAAGCTGCTTGCCAAGCTCGACGCCCCACTGGTCGAAGGAGTCGATGCCCCAGACCGTGCCCTCGGTGAACGTGATGTACTCATAGAGGGCAATGAGCTCGCCAAGTGCATGCGGCGTCAGCGCCTCGCCGAAGATGGAGGTCGTCGGACGGTTGCCCTCGAAGCAGCGCGCCGGCACCATCCACTCAGCCGTGCCCTCTTGCCTGACCTCGTCAGCGGTCTTGCCGAAGGCAAGAGCCTTCGTTTGGGCGAGGAAGTTGCCGAGGAAGAGCTCGTGGATGTCCTGGTCTCCGTCCTTCGTCGGATTCGGGGTATTCACGAAGGCGATGAAGTCGGCAGGGATGAGGCGCGTGCCCTGGTGGATGAGCTGGTAGAAGGCGTGCTGGCCATTCGTGCCCGCCTCGCCCCAGAAGATCTCGCCCGTCTCGGTCGTGACAGGGGTGCCATCCCAGCGCGTGGACTTGCCGTTCGACTCCATCGTGAGCTGCTGGAGATAAGCCGGGAAGCGGTGCAGGTACTGGTCGTACGGAAGCACGGCGTGGCTCTCAGCCTTGAAGAAGTTCACGTACCAGACGTTCAGAAGGCCCATGAGGGCGCAGACGTTCTGCTCGAGCGGCGTGGATGCGAAGTAGACATCCATATCGTGGAAGCCGGAGAGGAACTCCTCGAAGACCTCGCGGCCAAAGGCGAGGATGAGGGAGAGGCCCACTGCGGAATCGACGGAGTAGCGGCCGCCGACCCAGTTCCAGAAGCCGAAGGCGTTGGAAGGATCGATGCCGAAGGCCTCGACACCCTCGAGGTTCGTGGACACGGCGACGAAGTGGCGCTTGATCGCGTCGGCGATGGAGGCGTCGGAGCCATCGATGGCGCCCTGTGCCTTGAGCGTGTCGATGAGCCAGGTCTTGACCTCGCGTGCGTTCGTCATCGTCTCGAGCGTCGTGAACGTCTTGGAGACGACGATGACAAGGGTGGTCTCAGGATCGAGGCCCTTCAGCTTCTCAGCTGCATCATTCGGGTCGATGTTCGAGATGTAGCGGACCTGGATGCCGCCCGAAAGATAGGGCTTCAGCGCCTCATAGGCCATGACCGGACCGAGGTCGGAGCCGCCGATGCCGATGGAGACGACATTCTCGATCTTCTTGCCGGTGACGCCCTTCCATGCGCCGGAGCGCACCTGGTCGGCGAAGGCGAACATGCGGTCGAGCACCTCATGGACGTCCTTCACGCAGTCCTGGCCGTCGACGATGAGCTTTCCCTCGTCGGATGCCGGACGGCGGAGTGCGGAATGCAGGACAGCGCGGTCCTCGGTCGTGTTGATGTGGACGCCCTTGAGCATCTGGTCGCGGCGCTCCTCGAGGTGCACGGCACGGCCGAGAGCGACGAGGTCCTTGACCGTCTCGTCTGTGACAAGGTTCTTGGAAAGATCGAAGTGCAGGTCATTCACATCGAAGCTGAGCTTGTTCACACGCTCGGAATCGTCTGCGAACCACTTCTTGAGGGAGATGCCCTCATCCTGCATCTTCTTGAAGTCCTGGGAAAGCTTTGCCCACTCAGGAGTCTGGGTCGGATCGACAGGTGCTGCTACATTGGCCACGGGAAACCTCCTTGCCTGCCCGGAGTGCGGGCGTGACAGTTATACCTACAGAGTACCGCAGCCGGAATGTGCATATGCCAAGCTTTCAAAAAGCATAGCACACCTGCGCATTTGCCTGCTTTCTGCTAAGCAGGTTCAGGAGATTTCATACCAACTTTTAGGCAGTGCGGCAGAAGGCCTAGTACGGCTCTCCCAGGGGAGGGAGCTTCTTGAGATAGGCCCAGACAATCTGCTTCTTCTTGGGATCGGAAAGCGCTGCCTCGAAGCCGCCGAGATCCATGACACGCATGCCGCAGACCTCTGCCACATGCCCCGGCTCGAGCATGGCCGTCGCGAAGTCCTCGACGTGCGAGAGCTCCTCTGCATAGGCCTCCTTCACGCAGGCCGATGCCGCCTCATCGGAAATGACAAGCGTGGCAGGATCGAGCACGGCGATGGCTTCCCTCAGAAGGTCTGGCTCCACATCTTCGCCGGTTATGGTCTTTGTGGAAAGCGCACACCAGTCTTCCGGCGCATAGCCAAGGCGCGCGAATGCTGCAGCAAGGGCCTTGCCGTCAGGGCCCGCCAGAAGCGTGCGACCGCCCTGGTCGCCCGGTCCAAGCTCGCCTTTGAGTATCAGGAGGGACGAGAAGGCATTGCCGGACATCTGGAGCCCACGCTCGGAGAGGCTTGCAATCTCTGCCTGCGATTTCGCTATGTAGCGCTTCCTTACGTCTTCCCGCTCCACGGATACACCTCCAGCCTTCGTGCATACGCATCTAAGCTTACCCCTTATGCACTGTCTGGTTCCTGACAGAAAAGAAGACGTTCGGGGTATAAGCGCTGCAAAGACTCGCGAATGCACCGCGGCAGGAAGGCTCTGGGCCGCATAGAATGCATCCACAATGAAGGAGGAAGCTGATGGCAGAAGCTATCACAGCTGAGACATTCGACAAGGTTCTGGCAGATTCTGCCAAGCCTGTCCTCGTTGATTTCTGGGCCAGCTGGTGCGGCCCCTGCCGTGCTCTTGGACCTACGGTCGAGGCGGTCGGCAAGGACCTCGAGGACCGCATGAGCGTCTACAAGTGCAATGTGGACGAGGAGGAGAGCCTGGCGACCCGCTTCCACATCGTGAGCATCCCGACGCTCATCCTCTTCAAGGATGGCAAGCCGGTCCATACGCTTGTAGGAAACATGCCTAAGGCGTCGCTCGAGAGCGAGCTCGAAGCGAACCTGTAAGCAGCTGAGCCAAGGGACTATGATGTGCGTGCATGCAGATGCACGCACATTTTTCTTGAGAAGGGCATGCCATGCGGTGGATCAAGGCATTCGGACGTGAGGTATGCGCACACAAGCGCATGACCATTGTCATCATGGCGCTTCTTGTCCTTTTTGCCATCGTCGAGGATCTCTTCACGGGAGAGGCCCTGAAGGTCGATGCTGTCGCCTACCGCACCATCGTGGAAGGCATGCGTGCCGACTGGCTCACGCCCTACATGGAGCAGTTCTCGAGCCTTGCCTCCCCTGTCGTCCTCTTTGTCATGTGTCTTGTCATCACCGCCTTTGCTCCGGGCAAGCAGCCAGGCAGATGCGCCCTTCTGAATCTGGCGCTCACGCTCGTGCTGAATATCCTTCTCAAGAACCTCATCCAGCGCCCCCGTCCCGAAGGCTTCCGCCTCATTGCAGAGACCGGCTACAGCTTCCCCTCGGGCCATTCGATGGTGAGCATGGCATTCTATGGGCTCATGCTCTGGATGATCTGGCACTACGAGAAGGACAAGGTCCTGCGCTATGTGCTCTGCGCCCTCTTTGCCCTCACAATCCTGATGGTCGGCGTGAGCCGCATCTATCTGGGCGTCCATTATGCATCGGATGTCGTGGCAGGCTTCGCCGTCTCTCTTCTCTGGCTTGCCTTCTATACGAAGACGATCGTCCCGCTCTTCATGGATGCACACCAAGGCAAAGCCTAATCAAGGGACCGAATATTTGGGGCACCCATGGACGCTTCCGCATCGCCGGCCCAGACTTCCGCATCGGCCCAAAACACTTCCGCATCGCCGGTCCAGACTTCCGCATCGCCGGTCCAGACTTCCGCATCGCCGGTCCAGACTTCCGCATCGCCGGTCCAGACTTCCGCATCGGCCCAAAACACTTCCGCATCGCCGGTCCAGACTTCCGCATCGGTTGCGTACGACTCGAAGCCACACAAAGAACAGTCGGGGTATGGAGACGATGTCCATAAACAGGAAGCCAACAATCTTTACGATATTCTGCGTTCAAATGAATTTGCCGCGTACGAATACATCAAAGGCGAAGGGAAGGCCAGTTCAGCCCAAATTGCCAAAAAGCTTGGCCTTACTACACGCGCAACAAGAAACATCCTTCATAAATTGATGGAGAAGGGGCTCGTTGAGGCAGAAGGGTACGGCAGCACCCGCAGGTATGCCATTACAAAATAGGGCAGAGAATCATACAGCTCGTTTCGGACGAATATGGAATGAGCCTGAACGACAGCAACTAAGGCCAGTTCCATATGGATTAGCCGCCTGGACTTGTACTGCTGCAGCTGATTATCTTGTCTCTTATCGCCTGAAGAAGTGCCGGCGCTCTTCCTTGTCTTCAGGTTCGAGACGCTGGATATGGGCATCGAGAATCTTTCCATCCTCTATCTCAACCCATCCCATGGTCGGGCCCTCCTGGGTCCTTGGGTAGGTCGGCGATCCCGGATTCATGAGGAGATGGCCCGATTTCGAGAGCTCGCAGATAGGCTTGTGGGTGTGTCCGCAGATGGCAATCTTGCCCCAGGACATGTCAAGCTTCTCGCGGTAGTGGCAGACCTGCCAGAGCGCCCCCTCATAGAGGAAATGGATGTGGCGCTCGACGCCGGGGCCGTAATCATAGCCCCAGTCGTTGTTGCCGAGGCAAAGCTTCAGAGGAGCCATGCCAGAGAGGGTGCGGAAATCGCTGGCCGAGCAGATATCTCCTGCATGGACGATGAGGTCTGCCCCTCTGAGAGCATGGATGAGCTCTTCGGAGAGATAGCCATGCGTATCGGATATGACCGCGACCCTCTTTGCCATGGCCCCGCTCTCCTACAGTCCGAGAGCGCGCTTGAGCTGCACGACGCGGCGCCTCGAGACAGAGATCTTCTTGCCTTCGATGCCATTGACGCCGAGCTGCAGGATGCCGCTCGGAAGCACCTCGACATCCTCCACGTACTGGAGGTTCACGATATAGCCGCGATGCACGCGGAAGAAGCCATGCGGCGTGAGCTCGTTCTCGAGACGTGCCAGAGAGATCGTCGAGAGATAGCGCTCCGTATCCGTGTAGATGCACGAATAGTCGTCCTTCGCCTCGATGTAGCGGATCTGGTCAATCGGCACGAGCACCTTGCGCCCGCCCTTCTCGACCGGGATGCGCTCCACGGAAGCATGGCTCTGCACCTGCGGCTTTGCCATCGACTGCACCTTGTCGAGCGCCTGGTTGAGCCTGTCGGTCTCGACCGGCTTCATCAGATAGTCGACGGCGTTCACGTCGAATGCCTCGAGGGCATACTCGCTGTAGGCCGTCACGAAGACGACGGCAGGAGGATTCTTGAGCTTGTGCAGGGCTTCCGCAAGCTGCATGCCCGAGGTCTTCGGCATCGAGATGTCCAGAAACATCACGTCAGGACGTCCCTCCATGAGCTTCTCGACCGCCTCGCGTGCGCTCGAAGCCTCGCTGATCCCATCGACCCTTCCAGTCTCTTCGAGCAGGTACCTGAGCTCCGAGCGTGCCGGAGCCTCGTCATCTACGATCATTGCCTTGAGCATCGGCATGAAACCTCCCACATCCTCAATTCCGCATCAACCATAGCAAATATTCGCCCCGAGAGGATGCGCATTCCCCATCAAGCGTCCTTCGCGGCTCCCCTGTCATGACTCCAGCATCGCTGCGGCTCCCCCGAGCCGGAGCGCTATCTGGGTGCCCTGGTCGACCTTGCTCACAATCTCTATACCCGAATCGGTCCCATAGAAGCGCTTGACGCGCTCTGCCACATTGTGGAGCGCGATGCCGGTTCCCTTGGATGATGGCCCATGCTCGATCGTGTGGGGCTTCTCGACCGTCTCTATGAGCTTCTCGAGCGTCTCCTTGTCCATGCCGACACCGTCGTCCGTGACGGCGATAAGGACATCGTCTCCATCCCTCACGGCGTGCACATCGATGTGAAGGGCACCTTCGTCGCGCATAGCGTGGCGGACGGCATTCTCGACGATGGGCTGGATGATGAAGGACGGCACAAGCATGCGCTCGAGTCCTGGCTCTATGTGCTCCGTTTCGACGATGCGGTCCTCGCCGAAGCGGGCATGCTCGAACGTGAGGTAGCGCCTCGTCTGCTCGAGCTCGCGGGAAAGCGGCAGCATCTGCTCCGACCCCTCGAGCGTCTGGCGGTAGAAGGCCGCGAAATCGCGCAGCAGCACACGGGCCCTTGCAGGGTCGGTCCTGATGAGCGAGGCGATCGTATTGAGCGTATTGAAGAGGAAGTGCGGATTGATCTGGGCCTGGAGGGCCTTGACCTCGGCACGTGCCGTAAGCTCTGCCTGGAGGTCGAGCTCATAGGACGTGAGCTGCGTCGAGAGGAGGTTTGCAAGTCCTCGGGCAATCGCGATCTGCGTGCGGTCGATCGTCCTGCCATAGCGGTAGTAGAACGTGATGGCGCCGACCGTCTTTCCCTGCACGACGAGAGGGGCAATGACGCCGGCAGGAAGGACCTCGCCCTCCTTGATGCGCCCCTCCTCCTCGAGCCGGCGGATCTCGGTGCGCGTGTACTGGAAGGTCTGGAGTCTCCCCGACTTCAGGGTCTCGGCGACGCGGACCGAATTCTCGCTTCCCGACGGGTAGGCTGCGGCATCCTCGCCGACATAGGCCAGGACCTTCTTCGTGTCGCACATGGAGATGGCCTGGGCGGCCGTCTCCGGGAGCAGCAGCTTGCAGACAGCCTGGCAGGAGTCCGGCATGAGGCCATAGCGCATGTGGTCCAAGGTATTCGAGGCAACGCGCAGGGTACGCTCGGTCGCGCGCGAACGCAGGGTATCCGGATAGACGAAGGAAAGGCTTGCCAGCACCACGACGATAGCGAGGGCGGCGCCCACCAGGCCTGTCGCCACGGTGCTCTGGATCGTGATGCCCCAGCCCAGGACGATCATGAGGGTGATAACGACAAGGAGGAGGATCAGGATGAAGAGGAGGACGAAGCGCCTGCTAGTGTTCCGTTCGTCCATCCTGCCTGCCCTTCCTTGATGCTGGAGTGCCTGTTGCCAGGACCTTCTCTGCGAGGTCCTCATCATCCCAGAGCGATGCCATGATCCTCGGCCAGAAGGTCTGGAACTCGAGATAGGCCTTCGCATGGTCTTTTGCCCATCTCTGGGCATCCTTCCTGCCCTTGAGCCATATGCGCAGATACGCAAGGTGCTCAGGCTCGGCAAGGGCACGCCGGAAGGATGTCTTCCTGATACGGTCGAAGACCTCACGGGAAAGCCAGGGTGCCGGATAGGGCTCGAGAGACTGCCTCGTGATCACGCGCAGGTCGTGCTGCGTATTCGTGAAGCGCACCTTCTCGTACTCATAGGTCCACCTGTAGACATCCTGGAGGAACCTCGAGGCATGGGAAGGGATCTCGGGCGGCAGATGCCGCACGTACCACTGGTTGTCGAACCACACCTCGCGTCCATGCATGCGCATGTTGATGAGATAGTCCATATCCTCGCCGCGGGTGATATAGGGATCGAATCCCACCTGCGTGAACGCATTGGCATGCACGGCAAAGCAGCCGCCGCACACATAGTTCGAGCGCGATATCCTCGTTGCCTGCTGCGCAGCACGCATCCACTGGTTGAACTCGCTCCTTTTTGCCCAGTAGCGGTCTGACCAGCGGGGATGGTCCTCGTCTGCAAAGCAGGAATCGGCACGGTCGATGAAAAAGCCGCTCTTCGCGTCGATCGCAATGTCCTGGCGGTTCACGTTCCCCAGGCCATATACCGCATCGATCAGGAAGTTCTCGTCGAGCGCCACTTCGTCGTCGTCGAGAAAGACCACGATGTCATGCCCCAGGACGGCTGCGACCGCAAGGCCCATGTTCCTGATGGCGCCATAGCCCCGGAGCGCCACGGGGTCTCCCTCCACATCGGGCGCGATCGCATTCACCGTATCCTCGATGTGCTGGGCTTCAGGCTCGCCTACGATGACAGGAGAGAGGTTCGGATGCGTGCGGCAGATGCTTGTCACGCGGGCACGTGCCGACTCCTCGCATTCCGGCTCTGCAACAAGAAGGACGATGACACGCAGGACCCCTCGCACCTTCTCGAGCGATTCCAGGCATGTCTCGAGCTCGGGCATAGGCTTTCCGACCGGTGTTGCATGGTCATAGGTGCCCACCTCGCCGATGGAGCGGGGCCTGTCATCTGCAGCCCAGTATGAGGGGATGACAATAGCGGGATTCAAGGCCTCAGTGCCTCCTTGCGCATAAGCTCGTCTGCCTGGATATAGCCTCTCAGAGGGAATCCGGAACACTCTTAAGGGTACTACCGCTTTGCAGAAACTGGTAGCACACATAAGAACAAACATGCGCAATATGCTTTGGAACGCCGCCTCGAAAGGCCATTTATGCATGCCTTGGAGCATTCGAGGGGAGCGCAGGATCACTGAAAGATCTATTGGCAGCGCAACGGCCCCAGGAGCAAGGGAATTCTAAGCCATTCGGCCTACTCTCATTCAAGACCCCAGCTTTGTTCCGCCCGAGCCGGCGCTGTCGAGCCCCATTCTATCAGAGCCCCTGGAACTGCTGCGCGATTGCATGCGGCACAAGGGCATCCCCTGCCGCATGCAGCATTCACCGATATGCGGAAGGTTCGGCATATCAAGCCTCTGACCTGCAGATTCAACCTGGAGTTGAGACGCAGTTGAGCACATCTCCACCCATCTCAACTCTCCCGTCATTGTTTCGCCTCCCCAGGCGGGCAGAATGGAAAGCGTAAAGGACGTCGCCCGAAAGACCATTCATCCGGCCTGATAATAAAATCTCAGGCTTTCATGCAGGGAGAGAGAGCGATGGACGCAAAAGAGACCATGGGAAGGCGCATCGCAAGGCTGCGCATCGAGCAGGGCATGACACAGGAGAAGCTTGCACGCGAGATGGGCGTGAGCGCCCAGGCTGTGAGCAAGTGGGAACATGACCAGAACTATCCCGATATCAGCCTGCTTGTGCCTCTGGCAACATTCCTCGGCACGACGACAGATGAGCTCCTTGGTGCCAGCACTACCCCTTCCAAGACAGATCCTGCCAAGCCAGCAGAGGAAGAGAAGGTGGAAGCCCAGACAGAGTCTGCTCCAGAAGAGGCATCATCCGAAGAGGATTCCCAGCATGTGGAGGTCCAGGCTGTCCCGAAGAAGCACAAGCATCCCATCTCCCTCATCCTCTCCGGCAGGGACAAAGTTGAGGACAGCGAGATGAAGACATCTGGCAAGGGACCCAAGACCATGCACATCCAGTGCATCGACGGCGACAATTCAGACGAGGCCGTGAGCCTCAATATCCCGCTCTCCCTGGCAAAGGGATTCCTCAAGAGCGGCATCTCGAGCATCTCTGGCCTTGAAGGCCTCGGCGTCGACCTTTCGAGCGCCGCCTCCTCCATGGACTTCTCCGAGGCAGGCACGCTCGTCGATGTGGAAGATGGCGGAGACCGCGTCCGCATCTGGGTCGATTAGCCAGATTCCCTTCGCTCTCATCAGAAAGGCATAGCCATGAAGCATGCAGCCTCTGCGGCAGGCAGCAGGCTCGAAGATGAGCTCTGGGCATCCATGCTCGAGCACAACCGTCTGCTCCTTGCCGCCGTCACCATCCTCTGCATCCTCGAAGGACTCTTGGGAGGCTTCTTCTCCTGGGTCGTGAAGTTCATCCTCGACGCTATCGCCACCGCTTCCATAGAGGGCTTGAGGTTCTCAGCCGCACTCGCAGCCTTCGCAATCGTCTTCGAGGCAGCGATCTGCCTCCTCCTCAGGCAGGCCACACCCGCATTCCTGAGGCGTGCTGTCACGAACTACCGGATGCATGCTTTCGCAAAGCTCCTCGACAAGGGCATCGGCGCCTTCGATCAGGGAGGTGCCTCTGTCTACGAATCTGCCTTCACGAACGACATCACGACGATCGAGACGACCTATCTCGAGAAGATCGAGACCCTGGCAAGAGACATCCCGATGTTCCTCTCTGCCGTGATCCTGCTCTTCGTGGAGAGCGTGCCTCTGGCCACCTGGACCATCGTCTGCGCCCTGCTGTCGCTTTGGGTCTCTGTCGTATCCGGCAAGCGTCTGGCTCCCCGCCAGCAGGCCGTCTCGGACGAGATGGGGCACTTCGTCGCCGCAGTGCATGACATAATCGCAGGGTTTTGTGAATGTCAAGCAGGTTTTCCATTGGTAGGGTAAGCACTTCTTCCATAGCTATGGTAAGCACTGTTTCCGGCCCTCCGGTAAGCTCTCTTTCCCTGCCTTTGGTAGGCACTTTTTCCATGCACGAAGAGGGGCCCTCCGCAG